>OJKP01000040.1_pt1 | contig 116722 bp, 100 predicted proteins | sample 1596521 | NCBI WGS metagenome assembly OJKP01 (sample SAMEA4350130, study PRJEB24818) | metagenome | biome: human; feature: gut; material: faeces | place: Denmark | collected 2013-09
CTTTATAGCCAACTCCTTGTCGGCTATCGCGGCATACTGTTTTTTTGAAAAGAAGCCCGCCATTGACGTGAATTTTGTCAATGACGGACAACTTGCTATTTTTTGATTTTATTTCGAACTCACGTTAATCTACATACTCGTCCGCTATCACCCTGTCGGCATGTACAGTCTCGTCGTCTAGCGAGTAAGGTCGCTCACTACCGCGAGATAAAAAACGTAACGCTTCATTTGTGGCTATCCTATAAATCCAAGAAGACAGAGAGCAGTCGCCACGGAATTGTTCAAAAGAGCGGAATACCCGAACAAAGGTCTCCTGAACTATATCTTCCGCATCGTCATGGTCTACAACCAACCTACGTATATACCAATATACAGGCACTTTGTATTTTGCCATCAGCAACCGGAATCCGTCTTCGGGACAGCTGGCCATCCGCGAAATTATCTTCTCGTCGTCTATTGTCTTTGCAGTCATTCTGATTCGTCGTTTTTTGTCCCTTTACTCTATAGACCAAAGTAAAAGGGAAAAGTAAAATCGGGAATCAAAAAAAAGTCCGCAGACCTGAAAAAGCCTGCGGACTTTGCTATATATTCTTGCCGAGAATTTAATATCAGCGTACTGACTGTATACGCAACTTATAAGAAAGTGGCGACTCTGGAACACTGTACATAGGCAATGGACCTACATCATGTCCGCAGCTGGCATTTCCTACACCTGTCAGCATGGCATCCAAATGCAATGCTATAAACGGACGAGCTTGAAGTTCCCAAATATGGTTTACGTTCATCAAGTCCTCATCGGTATAACGAAGAGCGGAGAATGATACATCGCCTTCGGTGGTAATAGAAACACCCTTACCGTTAGCGTCTGTCAACTTCAAACAGCGAAGTCCTTCACGGTTACCTGTAGACTGAGGCTTAACGTAAGGCACAAGCATATCATCTACCGTAGTTTTGAAAATGCCTACCATACATCCATCCTTGCGGTCTGTATGGTTTTCCCACGGACCATAAGCATAGTATTCTACATTACCCAACTCAGCATTTACGCCACACAACAAACCTGCACGACGCAAGTTCTTAGCCTTCGGCGAGAATTGTACTTCCATATCCAAAGTACCGTCGGGCATGAAAGTATATACCATATCTGTTGCGCAGAGACTACCACCTCTTTGAGCGGTAACCACCACGTTCTTACCGTTCTTCTTCACAAGCAAAGTACCCTCTGCATCCAGCCCGTTTTCTGTTTTAGTAAAGCGATCATTCTCTATCCAGCGGTGGTTAGAGTACTCCATGCCCAACTTATCAGATATTACATTCTGACCATTCATATCGAGCGACAAAAGCTTTCCGCTCTTTCTGCAGAATACAGCTGTGATGCGGTCGTTGCCCACAACAAGCGTATTGTCGTCCTGAGAAATCGTAATCTTCTTATATTTTCCCTTCGGCATAACGTATGCAGACATAGGCTTACGAGCTGCCAACTCAATCTGCTGCTGTGCTACGCTATGACCAGCTTCAGCCCAATTAGCCGCATTCTTCAGGCAAATATCCATGTTCAGCATCACTTCTTTTCCGTCGGCTTTCAACTGCTGCATATCAACATTCTTCAAACCGAGAAGCACGTTTTCAGAAGCTTCCGATGGTATATCGGGCAACGACAGACTGTCAACTGATACCTTATTACCGTCTACCAGCACCTCATAACGCAGATAGAATTCTTTTCCTGTCAAGAAATCATAAGTATTATCCACTTTAACAGAAGCCTCACCTCTGGCATCATCCATTGCTGCAAGCGCCATACGCATAAATTGGTGAGCAGCCTTTACCTCCTTCAACTTCGGAGTCTCTTCGCGTGTAGGAAGCAAAATACCGTTACAACAGAAATTACCTTGGTGCGGGCCGGGAAAATCATAACCGGTATGTAAGCGATAAATACCTTTCTTTATTTCCTGAGGTTCGTAAATACCCTGATCAACCCAGTCCCATATAGCGCCACCGATGGTAGTGGTACTGCTTTCTATACTCTGCCAGTACTCTTTCAGGTTACCTATGGCATTACCCATAGCATGAGCGTATTCGCATATAAACATCGGCTTGTCGAACGAGTTGACATACTTATCCATCCATGACATACCCGGATACATCTTCGAATAGAGGTCGCTGAAGCGGTTACCACCATAAGGCTTTCCGTCGCGAGTTCCTTCATAGTGCACGGGGCGAGTATCAAGACGTTTTGCCTCATCATAGCAGAACTGGAAGTTAGCGCCTCCGCCGGCTTCGTTACCCAAGCTCCAGAAAATTACAGAAGGATGGTTGCGGTCGCGAGTCACCAAACGAGTGATACGGTCTACAAATGACGGAATCCACGATTCCATATCACTGATAGACTGATTAGCGTGGTCTTCCAAATCCGCCTCATCCATAGTGTAAAGGCCATAGTAATCGAACATGGCATACATCTTGGCGGCATTAGGATAATGCGATGTACGGATAGTATTGATATTATTACGCTTCATCAGCAATACATCCTGAAGCATAGATTCTGTAGTTACCGCTCTACCATACAGCGGATGGCTGTCGTGACGGTTCACGCCTTTAAAGAATACTCGCTTTCCGTTTATGTAAACCAATGATCCACGGATGGCGATATCACGGAAACCGTATTTAGTAGAGAATGCCTGCTCATCATTGGCGCCGTTGCGCTGAATAACATGAACGGTGTAGAGATTAGGAGTTTCAGCAGTCCACGGCATAACCGACTGTACACTGAAAGGCACATCCAGTTTAAGGCGTAATGTCTTGCTGTCAAACTGAAGCGCTTTCTCAGACTCTGCAACCAACTTACCGTCGGGAGCGAAAAGCTTCACCACGAAATTACGAGAGCCTTTCAGTCCGTCGCGGTTATCGATTGTGAAATGAACATTCATCTTTCCATTACGATAATCGGAAGAAGCATCGAGCTGAGATGTGATGTAATGATCGGAGATACTTACCTTAGGAGTATTGAACAAATATACGTCGCGGAATATACCACTCATACGGAACATGTCCTGACATTCCAGATAAGAGCCATCGCTCCAACGGAACACCTGCACTGCCAAACGGTTCTTTCCTGGACGGAGGTAACGTGTTACATCAAACTCAGAAACATTGTTGGCACCCTGTGTATAACCCACATACTCGCCGTTCATATAAACAAGCGCTGCACTGTAGATACCTCCAAAATGAATGAATGTACGTTGCTTATCCCAGTTCTGCGGCATATCGAAGAAGTGTACATAAGAACCTACAGGATTAATACCGTAGTTCTTTCCACCGTCATTGAATCCCTTACGCGCATTGATAAAAGGAGGCGTGTTACTATGTGGATATTCTACGTTGCAATAAATGGGGCGGTCGTATCCATGCATCTCCCAGTTAGAAGGTACGGGAATAGCATCCCATGACGATACATCATAATCATCCTTATAGAAGTCGAGGGGTCTCTGCGAAGGTTCCGATACGAAACGGAATGCCCATTTGCCATTTAGCGACATCACATTAGAACTCTTGGTGTCTACCCACGGAGTGTTATAGAAAGCCTTATCGGCCATCATAGCCTGCTCTGAAGGATACGGAATGAACGTAGCGTGTCCTGCTTCTTTATTTTCTTCAAAGCGAGTTTCGTCTTCCCAATATACCTTTTCGCGTTTTTCTCCGTTAAGAGAAGTTTCACTTGCCTCAAGCGCAAATTCTTTCATATCGAACAAGGTAGTCTTTTCGGCAGCCTTCGCACTGTTCTGCAATTGCAACTTTCCGGAAGTGCTGACAAGAATCAAATCGGGGCTGTTGGTAGGGATAAGCTGAACGTATTTCCCTTTTTTGCGGATAGTCCAAAGCTGAGATTCATCGGAGCCGTTGTTTTCGGCTATTCCCAATAAGTAATCTGTACGTACATGTACGGCTTTATTGGTATAAGGATTTATTAACCGTACACTACCAGCCAGCTTACTGACTGTCCATTGTTGCAGCTTGTCATTATTATCTGCTTTTTTTAATACTACTACCACCTTCCCCGTCTCATAGCCTATAGCCTTATCCGGGTTATTAACAGGCGAAAAACGAGCATTCTGCGCATAGGCTTCACCAAAGGCAAGCATGCACAAGCTCATTACTAACAAGTAAAGAAAACACTTTTTCATAGTCTGTTATTTTAAGTTACTATTTTAATTTCTCTCAATCGGTACAAAGTTCACATTATTTTTTGGAATTGCAACTCCTATCCAACCAGGTTTATGAAAAGAGACGGTGAAACGTAGTAAAAATTTGTTCTATTACGATGCAATTCGCAGATAACACTTAATTTTGTATGCAAAATAACTCTAACCCCTAATTACGTATCACCATGACATTGGCTCCTATCCTACTGTTTGTATATAACCGCCCTGAGCATGTGCGCCGAAGCATAGAGTCGCTGCTCCGTAATGAACTGGCTACACAAAGCGAGTTGTTTATCTACGCTGATGCCGCTAAAGATGAAACGGCGGAAACTGCCGTAATCGAAGTGAGACGGTATATAAAAAGTATAGAAGGATTCAAGTCGGTGCATATCACTGAAAGAGAGCGCAACTGGGGTCTTGCCAATAATGTAATAGATGGGGTAACTACGTTGGTAAACCGATACGGACGGGTTATAGTGCTTGAAGATGATTTGATAGTGGCTCCTTACTTCCTGCAATTCATGAACGATGCGCTCGAAACTTACAAAGACAGTCAGGAGGTAGGGCATATACAGGCATGCGATTTTACGCATGACCCTTCCCTGCCCGATACATTCCTAATTAAATGGACCGGAAGCTGGGGATGGGCTACATGGGATAGAGCATGGAAAAACTTCAACCCCAACGGCAAAGAGTTATTAAGACAATTGGAAGAGCGTAAACTTACACGTACTTTCGATTTCAACGGAAATTATCGCTTCACCCGTATGCTGCGCCGACAGATAGAGGGAAAGAACAACTCATGGGCTATACGCTGGAACGCATCGCTATTTCTTGCCGACATATTATCGCTCAACGTAGGGCGGTCGCTCGTTCAGAACGAAGGGTTCGACGGTAGCGGCACCAACTGCGGAGGCGGCGGATTATACAGCTCCAACCTATGGATGCATCCGCTAACTGTAAAGCATATCTTTCCGCTTACTGAGAACAAGGAAGCACGTAAAGCGTTCGAACGATATTATCACCGCACCAACTGTTTCTGGGCGAAGGCTATCCGTCGCATCAAGCGCACACTGAAAGGCGACTTCGGAGCGTAAAAGACTAAGCTGCTACTTATGAACAATGGTCAACGGGATGTTTCCCACCTCGGCGGCGAGTTCTGAGAAAGAGCTGTGAAAAGACCCGTAGACGTGTGCCGTGCGCGACAAGGCGTACATATCGGCTATCCCGTCGCATATACCCGCTACAGAGTTACGGTCGGCTTTGTTTTCTCCGCATATTACACGGTTTCCGTAGCGACTTCTCATCTGCTTTTTCACCTCTTCCGAATCGGTAGCCAAGTAGATACATAAATCGTCATGGCATTCAAGTTCCTTGTCGGCCGCATCGAAAAACAACTCCAACGGACTGCCTTCTATAGAAGCCACATTATCAGTACGGCGCACGTGTAGCCCTATGGCATATCCGCTAAAAGCCGAACAACGACGGTCAACCTCAGCGGTAATATGAGGAAGCGGACGAAACAAACGGTTTACTATCCCCTCATGATAGGTATAAAACGGATAGCAAGAAGCCATATATCCTCCACCGTCTTCAGCCCACTGACGGAAATCGAACCCAGTCTTCATAAGTTTAGGCATTTCTTCTTCGTAGAGGCAAGAACGGAACATGTGTTTCTGAAACAATGCCGGCACACGGAAATTGCGCTTTCTTGGACGGTCGGATATCAGCAAGTCAAGAAAAGAAGCCTCTGTTATTTCGGCTATCGGCTGAAACAACTTACAGAACGGAGCGTTAAGTGCCCAATCGCAAAACCACTTTACCTGTATCTTACTCGCCGTATCTTCGGCTAAGGCTATAGCCGATGCGACAGACCTCATTCGGTTGGCCAAACCTCCCACGGGGACGAATACTATTCTTTTATTCATTTTATTCTTCCATATATCTAAGCGCAAAGTAAACGATAAATGTGATAAAAGCATTACCTTTGCACAAAATTCAAGGCAAAACTACGATGAGAGTGTTAATTATCAATACTTCCGAACGAAGAGGAGGTGCAGCAATCGCAGCGTATCGGCTTATGGAAGCTCTGAAGGGCTGCGGAATAAAAGCCAAGATGTTGGTACGCGATAAACAGACAGACCAAGTAACCGTAGTGTCGCTGAAAAAATCGTGGTGGCACATCTGGCAGTTTGTTTGGGAAAGGGTAGTGATTTGGAAAGCTAACCATTTCAAGAAGCACAATCTGTTTGCCGTAGATATAGCCAACACCGGAACAGATATCACGACATTGCCCGAATTCAAGCAGGCGGATGTAATTCATCTGCACTGGATTAATCAGGGTATGCTCTCGCTAAAAGATATCAAGAAAATTTTCGACTCGGGTAAACCGGTAGTGTGGACTATGCACGATATGTGGCCCATAACGGGTATATGCCATCATGCTCAAGACTGCGAGATGTATCGTACGCAATGTCATAACTGCCCATATCTGTATAAAGGTGGCAGCGAGCACGACTTATCTAACCAGGTTTATATAAAGAAACAGCAGCTATATAAGAAGACAAACATCACGTTTGTGGCTTGCAGTCACTGGTTGGAAGAGCGTGCACGAAAAAGTGCCCTCAGCGCCGGACATACCGTGACCAGCATTCCAAACCCTATCAACACTAACTTGTTTCACCCTACTGATAAGTTGCCCATACGCAAAAAGCTGAACTTGCCTACCGATAAAAAGTTGCTTCTTTTCAGCTCCATGAAGATTACCGACAAACGAAAAGGTATCGACTATCTGGTTGAGGCTTGCCGCTTGCTCACTAAGCAATATCCCGATTTCACCAAGACCATAGGCGTAGTGGTGGTAGGAGGCGAATCGCAGCAATATGCCGACTTGTTCCCATTTCCTATCTATTGCATAGACTATGTATCAAACGAGAAAGAGATAGCCGAGATATACAATGCCGTCGACTTGTTTGTTACTCCGTCGCTTATGGAGAATCTGCCTAACACCATAGCCGAAGCGATGTCGTGCGGTGTACCTTGCGTAGGCTTCAACACCGGAGGCATTCCGCAGATGATAGACCACTTGCACAATGGCTACGTAGCTCAGTATAAGTCGGCCGAAGACCTTGCCAACGGCATACATTGGTCGCTTAACGACGAGAGTTACGCCAGCCTCAGCGAAGAGGCACGCCGAAAAGCGGCGAATACGTATTCAGAGAGAACAGTAGCGATGAAATACATTAAAGTGTATAACCAGATAACCGGAGACAATGCATAACTTTCAACATCTGCATCCTAAATTTTCCATCATCACCGTGACGTATAACGCCGGTAAAGTACTGGAAGACACCATTCAAAGTGTCATTACGCAAACATATAAGAACGTAGAATATATCATTGTCGACGGAAAATCGACCGACGGCACTATGGATATCGTAAACCGATACCGAGAGCATATACACACCATAGTGAGCGAGCCTGATAAGGGACTGTACGATGCCATGAACAAAGGTATCGACCTTGCCACAGGCGACTATCTGTGCTTCTTGAACGCAGGCGACGAACTGCACGAAGACGATACCCTACAGCTGATAGTACACTCACTAAACGGTGAGAAAGAACTGCCCGATGTAATCTACGGCGAAACCGCTATCGTTGACGAAGAAGGACATTTCTTGCGTATGCGCCGCTTGTCTACTCCCGAGCACCTTACGTGGAAGAGTTTTCAACATGGCATGTTAGTATGTCATCAGGCTTTTATGCCACGCAGAGACCTTGCCGTAAAATACAACCTGAAGTATCGGTTCTCTGCCGACTTTGATTGGTGCATACGCATCATGAAAAAGAGTCGTGTACTGCATAACACCCATCTTACCATCATAGACTATCTGAACGAGGGTATGACTACCCGTAACCATAAGGCATCGCTTAAAGAGCGTTTCCATATCATGTGTCACCACTACGGAACGGCATCTACCATTATGCGACACATGGGATTCGCTGTGCGAATGGTGTATAAAAAGTAATTTCAAAAGGCCGGTTACGAATATTTTTGTAAATTCGCCAAAACAAGAAACAAGACGATGAAACATATATTTTATATCATATTGATTAGCGTTATCGGTCTCACATCATGTAAGAAAAGCGACCGTTTCACCATAAAGGCAAATCTGGCAGACTATCAGCACGACTATCTGTTTGCCGTGTACGATGACCCTGTTTCTAAAGTGGATACCATCTATCCGCAGAAAGGAAAGTTCGCATACGAAATTGTTCCCGATACCATCAACATGTTCCGCCTGCTCTCTCCCGACGGTGACATTATCCCAGTCATTGCCGACAAAGGCGATGAGATGGAAATAGCCGGTACGATGGCGAAACCCGTCATCAAAACTAAGGGAAACAATAAACTCTATGCCGAATTCCTTGAAAGCACCAACGGAATGGACAACAAGCAGACAACGGAGCAAGCCGAGAAATTCATCAAGGCTAATCCGCAATCTTTTGTCTCGGCTTACCTTATAGACCAATACTTCGTACAGATACCAAATCCCGACCTGAAGAAAGCCGAAGCACTTATCGCTCCTCTTAACGGAAACATAAAGGACTGCCGCATCTTGAGTATGGTACTTCGTAATCTCTCGGAAAAGAAGAACTGGAACAACAATTCGGATGTGCTGCCTTACATATCATGCAAGGACAGAAACAATAAGTTCGTTTCGTGGAGCACGGAAGAGGGTTGCTATACACTAGTCAACATATGGGCCAGCTGGAACGAGGAAAGCGTAGCCGCACACGATTCTATATATAAGATAGCCGAGAAACTTCCGGAAGGTAAGTTCAGAGTACTGAACCTCTCGCTCGACTATGACAAGAAGGCTTGGCTAAGAAAATGCAAGAAAGACTCTAAGAAGTGGATAGAGAGTTGCGACTTCAAAGGATGGGGTATGCCTATGATAAAGCAGGAACAGATAACCAAGTTCCCTACAAACATACTGATAGACCGTAACCGTAAGAAGCTTGCTTATAATCTGTACGATGATGCGCTCTATAAAGAGGTAAAACAGCGCATCGACTCTGATGATGCGGAGAAGAAGAACAAGAAGAAATAAAAGAGAACACACCTTAAATCTATACTAACCTTAATGCTGGTAAAATTGTTTGGTGCCGCCGTTCAAGGTATCGACGCTACCATTGTCACAATAGAGGTAAACAGCTCTCGTGGCATAAAATTCTATTTAGTGGGACTGCCCGACTCGGCGGTCAAAGAAAGTCATGAACGTATAGTTTCAGCCCTGCAAGTAAACGGATACAAGTTCCCTACTTGCCAAATTGTAGTAAACATGGCTCCTGCCGATATCAAGAAAGAAGGCTCGGCTTACGACCTTCCGTTGGCTATCGGCATATTGGCGGCTACCGGAACTGTTTCTGCCGAGAAGCTTGGACGATATCTCATCATAGGTGAGCTGAGCCTCGACGGAAGCCTGCAGCCCATCAAAGGGGCATTGCCTATCGCCATAGCCGCACGCCAACAAGAGTTCGACGGATTCATCTTACCCAAACAAAACGCACGCGAAGCAGCGGTTGTTAACAACCTTAATGTATATGGTGTTGAAAACATAACCGAGGTGATAGAGTTCTTCAACGGAACGCGCAACTTGACTCCCACCATAGTAAACACTCGCGAAGAGTTCTATAATAGCCAGACATCTTTCCCTTTCGACTTTGCCGATGTCAAGGGGCAAGAGAATGTAAAGCGTGCGCTCGAAGTAGCTGCCGCCGGAGGGCATAACCTCATCATGGTAGGTGCGCCCGGAAGCGGAAAATCAATGATGGCAAAATGTCTGCCGTCTATCCTGCCACCGCTATCGTTGTCAGAAAGTCTGGAGACTACAAAAATACACTCCGTAGCAGGAAAGTTGGGGCGCAACTCATCGCTCATAGCCGTGCGTCCGTTCCGCAGTCCGCATCACACCATATCTCAGGTGGCGATGGTAGGCGGAGGAAGTACTCCACAGCCGGGCGAAATCAGCTTGGCGCATAACGGAGTACTCTTTCTCGACGAGTTGCCCGAGTTCAACCGTAGCGTACTCGAAGTATTGCGCCAGCCACTCGAAGACAGACATATCACCATCTCTCGCTCTCGCTATACCTTAGACTATCCTGCCAGCTTTACGCTCATAGCATCAATGAATCCTTGTCCGTGCGGATATTACAACCATCCCACACGCCACTGCGTATGCTCTACGGGACAAGTACAGAAGTACCTTAATAAGATATCGGGACCTCTACTCGACCGTATCGACATTCAGGTAGAAATTATCCCGGTGCCATTCGAGAAGTTGGCGGAGAAAGGAACATCGGAAAGCAGCGCCGCCATCCGCGAGAGAGTTATACAGGCACGGCAGGTACAAGCCGCACGCTTTGCCGACATACCGGGCGTGCACTGTAATGCTCAGATGAGCTCGCGCTTGCTTCACCAATTCGCTTTGCCCGACACGCATGGATTGAATCTTCTACGCAATGCCATGGAACGCTTCAACCTATCAGCCCGTGCCTACGACCGCATCTTGAAGGTTGCCCGCACCATAGCCGACCTTGACCACTCAGAGCAGGTATTGCCTCATCACATAGCCGAAGCCATAAGCTATCGTAACTTGGATAGGGAGAATTGGGCGGGGTAAACTCTTCAATGAAGTCGTCTTACTTCGACCGATACGCATGCTTACTTCGACCGAAGTAAGCACGTTGACCGACTCGAAGTGAGCATTTACTTCGGTCGAAGTAAGACGACTTTATCAATAATTTTCATGATATGCTCTCACAGACACCTATGATTGGCATGAACTGTGATTTGGGTAACGCAATGATAAAAACAGAAACGCTGCGATATAACCATAAAAAAGCCCGAAACTTCAAAATGAGTTTCGGGCTTTTATGGTTATATTTAAAATACTATTCTAAATATAAAGGGCGCAAATCTTACTTTATTTCAACAGGTGTACCCAACGACGTAATTGGAATACCTCCTGTTTCACCATTAATCTTACCGGTTGCATCCTGAATCTTTCCGCTTTCTTGAGTTTCTGTACCATTAAACTTATAATACAGTTCAAGTCCTTCAGACTTAGGATCTACAGTAAGCATATTCTGCTGCAACTGGTTGCGTGTACGAGCTACACTCCACAAACGAACTTCACTCATATAACCTCTGAATGGACGTTCTCCCCATGGGAATCCAGGAATCTTACCAATATTGAAACCAACATCATCATTAGGAGCAAATCCGTCGATACCCCATTCTGAAGAAGCTACAACTTCACCATTGATGTAAATGTTAGTCTTACCAGAAGGCTGATCGTAAGTCAATGCTACATGATACCAATGAGCTATTTGCAGTGGTTGTGTCGTATTGTATTTCTGACGACCTGCAGCTTCAAGGCATTCAGCAGGAGTACCACCACCCGGGTCACCGATACGGAAAATCATGACACCTTCAGTACCCATAACTGTATTATTACCATACAAGCTAGTAGGATAAATCAATGCTTCGTAAGTAAATGACTTAAAGAATGTACCTTCCGGGAAGCGAACATGAACGTAGTTACTAGAGAAACTTGCCGCTTTAGTAATCTTCACAGGCTTGTTAATAAACAAATAAACCATGCTTGTACCCGGCAATGTCTCGATAGATGATTTAACGCGAACCGGCAAAATGAAAGGTTTACCTTCTTCCAACACATCAAGGTTCTTGATTTTCAGCTTAACACTTTCAGCGTACAATCTTCCTGTAGGAATCACAGAAGTAGCACTGCTCAATTCTACATCTTCCGGATTGAAGTATTGATATTCTGTTTTATACTGCTTGTTGTAATCGTCTACTACACTTGCGTCAGCAATAGTGTACGATACGTTCACTTCAGAAGAATTTGCTGTAGAAAGACGAGATGTCAAATCAAAAGACATTTCAGTAGCGTCGTCTTCTACATCGATAGTCATTTCCTTATTTTCAAAGTAGACTTTCGGTTCAAGCAAATCTCCTTCGCTTTGTTTGCAGGCACCTAATAAAAGCGCCATACAACCCATTATTCCAAATAAATATTTTTTTCTCATAAGAATCAATTTAAAACATTCAACTCATTAATTGTTGTTGCTTTCTTCGGTTTTACCCTGCTGTTCTTTCCACTGTTGGAATGTCTCCTGATTGATACGGATAGCCTGACGCATCCACTTGTAATCAGGTTTGTTATCGTAGTCGTTGTCTACACGGTAAGCTCCTACACCACCCTTGTATCCATGGTTTGGCATATAACGAGCTTGTTCCAACAATCTACCACCGCTTGCAGAATAGGACTCAAAGTTTTCAGTAATAATAAACTTATGAGGTTCTTCATAATAATCCAAGCTTGATACACGACCGTAGCTCTGAATAATCCAGTAGTCAACATAACCCTTCAAAGGTTCTACAAGAGAGCCAAAGCCACCATCTATACATATCAACTTATGACCTTTACCTTCAGGGTCGCTCATAGGGCCGATATACTTATTCATTTCTTTCACCAAATGAATCAAATGCTGGTTACGATCTAATGTTCCATCCATATCGAATACACCAGAACCAATTTCCCAGTCGATATCATAACCGTCCCAGTCATTAGCTACCAATGAATCGCAAAGAGCTTTAGCGAAACGGCTCAAAGCCTCATAGTGATTTTCACTTTCGAACTGACCATTGAAGCCCCAGTATTCCCAACGGGCTTTCTTCTTTGCTTCTTCTCTTTGCTGTTTAGTCCAGCCTTCTTCATCGGCTTGTTTGTCAACCGGTGCGTAAACAGATGCCGGAGTTCTACCCTTACCTAAGTAAGACAACAAAGTAACTTCCAACAGCTTGGTACCTTTTACCTTCTGAACGAATTCCTTATCCCTCTTCTGTTCGGGAGTAATTTCGAAACGGGTAGGAGCACCACTCCACATAGATACGATATCCATGCTATCGGGCATAGAAGTCAAGTAACCACGACGGTAAGCACCAGCAGGAGACCAGTTAGAGAACCAACCAAAAGCTACCGGACGGCCATAGTTAACAGCCTGCTGCTTATATTCGCGAAGTTTTACATAATATTCTGAGTTCATAGCATCTTCCATGGTATTGTATCCACCGATATGCTCAACCTCAATATTCTCTACATCTGTACAAGAAGAAAATGCCATCATTCCTGCAAGAGGTAGAAGATATAATAATTTCTTTAATGCTTTCATACTTGCTAATTAAGATTTAAATGTATTATCATTAATTTTGCTTAGCCCAAATCAAATCGGTAGATTCCTTATCCGGACCTCCCAACTTCTGAACTGCGTCTTGATACAAATCCCATGTAGCCTCTGTACTCTTGAAGCTAACCGGATAAATCATACGACGGATACCGCGTTCGTCAGAGATATTAGATTTATTATAGTTACCTCCAGGAATAATCGGGTTCAACTTAGGATAACCAGTACGTCTGAATTCAGTCCAAGCTTCCTGACCGTTAGGGAACATAGCGATATATTTCTGAATCATGATTTTTTCAAGCTTCTGCTCTGTTGAACCGCTGAATTTAGCTGTTGTTTCGCAAGGAGCAGGAGAAGGATAACCATAATAACGTGAGCTGTTTTCTACAGCACTCGGTGTTTTGCCTGAATTCATATAAGAATCTACAGAACCCTGAACACCGTTTTCAGCAAACGACATTGCAATACCAGCTTTGTATAAAGCTTCAGCATCACCGAATTCCGCTCCATAGTACAAAGCAGCCTCAGCACGCAAGAATAATACTTCAGAAGTACGCATCCAGTATAGAGGAGAGTTTGCTGTCAAATTAGGCTTAGAATAGAAGTAATAAGAATCTTTATACCAAGACTTATCATCAGTACGAGTTTCTGTGTGTCCCAGAGGCACTCCCTGATATTTCTTACCGTCGAATGCCGTAACACCTACTGTACATTCTGCATGTACTGGCAAGCAATATGCGCTCAAACGAGGGTCGTTATATCCTGTAAGATAAGACAAGATAGTAGTACCTACACGAGCATCGTTATAGTTGTCTGAAATCCAGAACAAAGGATTACGCAAAGAAATGCCTGCGCCTGTACCTGCCGCTGCTGCATCCTGAACTTCTGTCATAACACCGATATCGTGTGTCAAAGCCTTCTTAGCATATTCTTTAGACCAAGACTGCATTTCAGCATCGCGAGCTTCACGCAAACGCATAGCTAAACGGAGCATTAAAGAGTTAGCGTATTTCACCCATCTGGTAGTGTTTCCTTCGTATACCAAATCGTAGTCGCCCAATACCTTAACTCCAGCTTTTGCCAACGGAGTCAATACAGTAACCGCTGCTTCCAAGTCGTTCAACATGCCTTTATATACATCCTTTTCAGAATCGTAAGGTACATTGATTTCGCCTGAGCCTGCCTTAGAATACGGAATAGGACCAAAGCATTCCAATACCTTGTGCCAACCCGAGATTTTCAATACCTGAGCTATAGCAGCAATTTCAGGAGAATTATATTGGTTAGCGTAAGCTGTCAGTTTTTTCCAAGGATCCAAAAGGTTGGTATAAGAGTTACGGAAAGTTGAAGAAATCCAGTCGTCTACCAATACATAATTCAGGTGACAGTTACCACCATTAAATGTATTGTTCATGCCAATATATCCACTCCATGCATCACCAGAGAGGTTATAAGCAATTTGATACTGATTCACTGGGTCGGTATCATCGGCTTGGGTACCTGTAGGGAAAACAGTCTTTTCCATAGCTGTAATCAAGCCACCAACAGCGTAGCCATCCATCATACCTTCTTGTTCGGTCATCTCATAAGGATTGGTATTAACCGCTTCAAAATCACATGACGTCATTGCAATTGCACCAAGAGCGATGGCAAACAATTTATGTCGATTCATACTTTTCATAGTTGTTTTTTAAAGTTTAAATTTCACACCGAAACCAAAGCTACGAACACTTGGTTGCATAAAATAGTCATTACCTTGTCCGAAGGTAGCTGTAGAAGGAGTCAGTTCTGGATCGAACGGAGCCTTGCAATAAAGCATCCATGGGTTGTTAGCGATGAAAGAGATGTTAACGTCTTTCAAGATATTGCCAAACCACTTGTTAGGCATTGTATAGCTAAGTGTCAATTCCTGCAAACGAACATTTGTTGCGCTGTACAAGTAGTAGCTTGAAGTCTGATAATTACCTGTACCTATCATCTGGTAGTATGCCTTAGCGTTTACAGTACCCTGACCCGGGAACAAAGCGCCACCGTTATCGCGTGCGTCAGCACTGCGCTGAGATACGCCGAAGCGGTCCAAAATAGCTTCTGTAGAAGAAGTAACAACACCACCGAAACGTCCGTTGATCAAGAAGCTCAAGCCAAGACCCTTATAAGAAATTGAGTTGTTCCAACCCATATTGAACTTAGGAGCTACTTTACCCAAGTAAACAGGAGCGCCATCTTCCATTTCGAACTTACCATCTGTACTTACGCTCACGAAGCCCTGACCGTCTTTCTTGAAGAAACGAGTAGCGTAAATGTCATGGATGCTACCGCCTACTTTCAAGATTGTACGACCTCTATCCTTCAAAACTTCAGGAATGTTGAGAGGTTCGCTCATCAAATCGGTATGATAATCGCTTACCATTTCCTTGATTTCATTGATATTCTTAGAGAACGTTACTGTAGAAGAAACAGCGAAACCATTCTTAAATTTATCAGAGTAGTTGAAAGAAGCTTCCCAACCGCGGTTTTCTACGTTACCTGCCTGCAAGTAGATAGACTTGTAACCGGTAGATTCGGGCAATGAACCCTGGAATGTCTGGTTGAATGTATTAGACTTATAATAAGTTACTTCTGCATTGAACTTCTTCCACAAGCGAACTGCCAAACCGAATTCGTAAGAGTTAGTCTTTTCAGGTTTGAAGTCTGTGAACGGATAGATACCTGTAGGTTTCAAAGTACCACCCACGATAGGAGTAGTTACAGTGCCCGGAGTCAAACCAGAACGAGAGATAGGAGCACCTACCTGAGTGTAAGAACCACGAACTTTCATGTAAGAAATGAATTCTGGCATCTTCACCATTTCAGAGATGATAGCAGACAAACCTACTGAAGGATAGAAGAACGGATTTTCGTCAGTGTTTACCAAACGAGAGTTCCAGTCCAAACGTCCTGTCAATGTCAAATACAACATGCTTCTCCATCCAAATTCAGCGTTGGCGAAAGCTGCATGGTTACGTACTTGTGAGTCACCACCCGATTCTGATGTACGACCGTTAGCCGGGTCGATGTTAGAAACGGCAAACTTATTAGGCACACCTTTCAACGGGCCTTTATAGCCACGAGTCAGTGAGCCATAGTTAGAATAACTCCAACCCAAGTTGGCAGAAACATTGAAATCGCCAAGAGTCTTGTTGATGTTCAACATAGCGTCGGCATATTCCTGATGATCGCTAAAGTTGCTGTATCCATAGAGACCTTTCTTACCTTCGGCGAATACCTGATCTGAAGAAGCGTAAATCTTACGTTCGAAATCTACATACGAGTTATCCATACGATAACGTGCAGCGATATTCATCCAATCTGTAATCTTAAAGGTAGCGCCTACATTAAACATGTAACGGTGCTTGGTGTTCTTGGCAACATTGCGATATGCTGTCCAGTAAGGGTTCTGCGGAGCATAAACTGCATCCAATACCGGCCAATACTGTACAGGAAGCTTACGAGACTCGTCGAAACGTTCGAAAGTCTTGATGTCTTCGAAGTTTTCACCTCTCGGGAACAAATAAGCAGCTACTACCGGGTTCCAATACAAACCTTGAGATACCATGTTCTTATCATTCTGCTTGATGTAAGAAGCACCAAGGTCTAACTGCAAGCGGTCGTTCCAGAAAGTTGAAGTATTACGGAAGGTAAAGTTCAAACGGTTATATTCGTTGTTAGGAACGATACCTGCTGAATTAGTAGAAGAGATAGAAGCAAAAGTCTGATTGTTCTTATTACCAGTAGTCAATGTAACTGAGTTAATGAAGTTAGTACCGGTATTGAAGAAATCGTTCTTAGGGTCATAGCTTGACGGATTAGCAAGCTTTTCGCCCCAGCTTTCGTATGAACCCTTTGCATTTCCGTAAGTATTCTGGAATTTAGGAGTCATATAAGCCTTGCTGAATTCTGTAGAAGAAGAAACTGATATCTGTACCTTACCTTCTTTACCTTTCTTTGTAGTAATCAAGATAACACCGTTGGCAGCGCTACTACCATACAATGCCGCAGCCGACGGACCGCTCAATACAGAGATAGATTCAATATCTTCGGGGTTGAAGTCGGCGATACCTTCTGTTCCGGCAGAGCCTTCACCCATGATACCACTGTCGGTAGCTCCCATAGTGGTGTTAAACAAAGGAATACCGTCTACTACGTACAATGCGTTGTTGTTTCCTTCGATAGACTTAGCACCACGCATTATCACACGTGTAGCACCACCCACACCGGTAGCACTCTTGTTAATGCTCACACCGGCAATCTTACCGTTAAGTGAGTTAACGAAGTTGGCATCTTTTACACGTACCAATTCGCTCTGGTCTACTTTCTGTACATTATAAGAAAGGGCCTTTTCTGCACGCTTGATACCGAGCGCTGTAACAACTACTTCTTCCAGTTGTTCATTGTCTTCTTTCAGAGTTACATTTAAAGAAGATCCTGTAACTGTAACACTCTGGGTCTTATAGCCCACATAACTGATTTCGAGTACCGAACCTTTTGGTGCGTTCAGATTAAACTTTCCATCAATGTCGGTCACTGTACCGTTGGTAGTACCTTTCACCAAGATACTTACACCAATCAACGGTTCTCCAGAAGCATCTTTTACAGAACCAATTACTTTTACATCAGCCGGCAGACTAACGGCTGATGGGGGGGGGTAACATAATTTCGTTCGATTGCACTGCGTTGCCGTTGGCCGAAAGGGATGACGAAGCAGCTAACAAGAGTATCAAACTCATTTTCGATGTTAAAGGAAACTTAGCTCTAAGGTCAGCATAGTTCCATGAATGGTTATTTTTCATACATCTGCGGTTAACTAAAAATAAATATTAATTTGGTTTCTTTCATAATAGTCTCAACTGTTTTTAAGGAAACATAATTGAGGAATAAGGGGTATAGAGGAATGTGTGCATCTGTCACAGACTTGTCCTCAATTTGCGTTTTTCATTTTTTATATCATAGGCATAAGGTGTTTTTATAGTTAGTTTTCAAAATTTTGTCTCGTATTTTATTATAAGGTAAAAACAGGTTTAATCTCGTAGATGCGACAAAGATAACAGAAATATACGGGAAATATGCTATATGAACGTTAAAAAGTTATAATCCGCAAATCCAAATTTCCGTGGTTTCCGGAACGAAGCGTTCAATTTTCAGGCAAAAGAACAAAACGAAGCGTTCAAAAAAAAGGCTGCACACAACACTTATAAAGCCGGAGCAAAAGGTTAATGAAGACCTCTGTTCCGGCTTTATAGTTTCATAAAAATGACTTTATAACGGCATTAAAATAATGCTTTAATAATTTGTCTAACTGATTGAAAAAACGTATCTTTGTTAGTAGTTAAGCTGCCATTTTATCAATGGGAATGCCTTGCTTTTTAAACAACATTATATCAGTGTATCCTGAAGAATAATTCATGTGGGCATTGAATTCTCTTTTTGTGCAGCCTTCAAATGGATTTCCGATGGTTTTATTTGCCCCGATCCACTCACACAATTCAATTATAGATGATTTGTTTGATGTAAAATAAACGAAAGAATGACCTTCGAGGACTTTTAAAACATCTAAGTAATCGGACATACGCCAATACATGTTGTACGTTCCGACATCAGTGGATAGATAAGGAGGATCTATTAAAAACACCACTCCAGGTACGTCCTTATATTGATTATAGACCTCTTTGTAGTCGCATGAAACTATTTCCAGCCCTTCCAAATAGTCCAATGATTCAGGGTATCCATTCTTACGGATATTGTTATAAAGAACTTCCTTGCTCATTTCCTCCACAGACAACTTATATTTCATAGAGAACATAAGGGATGACGATAGAGTAATGAAGTCCACGTACCCCACACTCGCTTCCTCTTCTTCAATACGCTTTAAAACGCATTCCCTCAGCTTTCCTTTGATTGCCTTATGTTTGGGTACCGAATCCCCTACCAGCGTTCTAATGTCGGCTAAAAGCTTATTTGTATGTGGAATATGAGCCAGCCTAAATCGGTAGTTATCAAAATCGTTATAAACAACAGTGGAAGTTGGTTTCATTCTTTTGGTAATATGGGAAAGTAACCCCGAGCCACCAAACAGATCCACAAAAACGGTATCATCGGGAAACTGGTCCAATACCTTTATAAATTCTTTGGCAAACATTCTTTTTTGGCCCACAAATGGCAGCGGTGCCGACAGATTCATTTTCGTCATACGTTCAATTCAAATTTAATATTCTCAACTCCGGATAACAGTTCCATGGTCCGGTCAATGTTATTTTCATATATATGCACATTCCCAAGGTCAAGGGTTATGGACTTCAAAGGAAGTTCCACCTGCCTTGCCATCAGATAAAGATGATAAATATCAGCCGGAAGCCCAAGGTTGGCATCAGAACTGCGCTGGTATGCAGATAATACCAGTTCCCCCTCTTCAATCTGGAACTGCACAAGGCTCAGGCAGGGTGCCTGGTTGCTTTCCACCCCGGTCTCTCCAAGAAACAGAACATAGTTCTTGCTGTTGCGCTTTTCCCGGTTAATCTTAGCTATAAGGGGTGGAAGCTTTTCAAAGTAAGTGGGGTAGCTATTCACAAGGGTATGGCCACAATAGTCCCACCAGGTAATACCTGCCTCCTTATATCTTTCCACATCTCGAATACCCTGCATAAACAGCTTCAATTCTTCTTTCAGTTTCTTTCTGGCTATCCCATGGCTTTCAAATATATCAAGTAAATCAGCCGGGGTCAGCATAAGCCTTTCATTCAATAGGTATTTGATACAGCCTTTCTTGTTGGTTTGGGTCTTGCCCGTTTGGAGTATCTTGTCTAATGTCTGGTAATACTTATTCATAAGTTATTGATTTTTGTCTGTGCAAAGTTAGCCCCATCAGATAACACAAGGTATCTCCGGCACATCAATCACACTGCACCGAGCGTGCAGTGCTTTCCAAACCGTTTGATAATGTCATACACCTTGCGTTCGCTTACAGAATATTTATTTGCCAAAAACGCCACTGCATAAGTGGTCTTCTCACCCCGATTTTTCATGACCTCATACTCTGTATATAAGTCTATGAATCGAAGGTCATCCTGCTTGCCGCCCAAACTTATAAGCAATTCAAGCGGTTTTCTGTTAAATTTAAGTGCTTCAAACAATGTCATATCCAATCATTTTTGTACTTTTGCAATGTCTCACTTATTAGGCGGATATTTCGCCATCCAAAAAAATACAAACGCTCAGAGCGCGAACGAGGGTATTGGCCCCCGGTCGTGCGCTCTGAGCGTTTTTGGTTTTATAGTAAGTGAGACGACTATTTAACAGGCCGGGGGCTTTTTTTAATCCCACCCCCGAGGGGATTTTCAATTACTCAATCCGATACAAATCCAATTTGAATTTATCCTTCTTTTTCCAGCCTTCAGCCAGAACTTTCTGAATGAATCCTACTGCTTTTGTATAGAAGTCTTTCAGTTCATCTAACTGGGTAAAAGTATGGTATTCCGGTTGTTCATCCGAACCAAACTTAAACGTCACCGGTAGGGTTTCTCCGCCCGTCTGAACGGCTAAATCGTATGCTGCCTTATAGTTATACTGGTTCTCCGTAGAAAGCCATACAGGGGCACCATTATAGGTGAATCCGGACAGGATAGCTGCATCAGTCTGGCTATTATACCAGGACATAACCAATGTGCGAATTTCCTCGCCGGTAGGTTTATGGTTAAACTCCTCTTCCATGTAGGAGGCAGAGCCGTTCTCTTTCTCCTGCACATCCCAGCGGATGCGCCATTTGTCTTTAACCGGGTTCGTGCATTCCATCAGCGACACACCGGCACTTCCTTCAACTCTTCTCATGTAAACACGTATTTGGTTCTACCTTTGCCGAAGGTCTCTGTCTTGATGGTCGTTTCAAACGGAAAGCCATCCGGCATTTCTTTCACTTGTGCGAGAATATTCTTCATTTCCTCGCTGTTGGTGAAGAACTTCTTTGCCTCACCGTTCACTTCAATGGCCACAATACAGCGGTCTTCTCCCTGCTCGGTCTTGATACCTGTTTCGAAGTCCTTCACTACAATCGGTAAGTTTACCAGTTCCCGGATGCTTACCACCACTCCGGGAAATCGCTTCTTGCCGTCCTCCGGCTTGTAAGCGACATTCAAGTCTTTAAAACTTCTCATTTCTTTGCCTGTTAATTTTTTAAACAACTTATTGCAGTCGGCGTGTTTCGTCATGCCGTAGAAACTGGCAATCAGTTCCCGCCGTCTTTTTCTCGATTTTACCTCGTGCATCTTCCGGGCAAACTTCTGCTTGATACGTTTCCGCAATCTCACATAGTCAGGACGGATAACATAGCCAAGGAAATCAATGCCTTCTTCTACAGGAAACACCCGTTCATTCGGCTTGATCTCCAAGTCTATTTTCTCCATTTGCCCGTGAATAACATCACGAATCTTCCACAATTCCGCTTTCGTTTTGCCGAGTACCAGTCCGTCATCGCAATAGCGATAGTAATAACGAACCCCGTACTTATCCTTCAGATAGTGGTCTAAAAATACAGACAGAAGCAGGTTGCCTGCTCCCTGTGAGCTGCGCAGTCCGAAGCTGATACCCTCCGGCAGCATTGTCACGAACCGCTCCAGCAGCACCAACAGCCTTTCGTCCTTGAATATCCTGCGGAAGCACCACATCACAAAATCCTGCCGCACATTGTCGTAGAACCTGCGGATGTCAAACTTGTAGGCATACAGCGTGCCTTCCGGGTCTTTTTGCAGATCGGTACGTATGCAGTTCATCAGATCATGAGTGCCACGGCGTTTAATGCTGGCTCCGGTAGTCCGGATATAGCGTTTCTGCAGGTGACGGTCCACCACGTTCATTACGGCATATACCGCGATGCGGTCATACATGGATAAAATCTGCAGGGTGCGTTTTTTGCCATACTCCTCGATTTCTCTTTCATGGTATCCGCCAAGCTGAAATGAACCGCTTGCAATGGCCTCCGTCAATTTGACGATAACTTGCTCCCTATGGGCAAGCAGATACCGTCCTTGCGTTGACCTTTTACGATCCGTTCCGCGCAGTACGGCATCGAAAGCCTCCGACATATTGGAGTATTCGATGATTTCCTCTATGATATATCCTTCCCTGCGCATACGGTTCTGCTGTTGGTTTATAATACGGAAGATAAGGGCCTTCCTTTCCCCGGGTCTGACTTCTTCGAACTGATAACAGCCTACCAAACTCCACCCGACGCGTGATTTTTCAGCTTTCCACCCTAATGGGTGCTGTTGCTGTGGCTTGCTTCCCTCGGCACCGCATTGGGGACACGTCCCCGCTGCTGTACGCCGATTTGTTAGATTTCCAGACGCGAGCCGACATTCGCATTCGTGTTCGAAGCATCGTTATTCGCATTCGCATTCGACACACCGCCATTCGCATTCGCATTGTTGTACCCGCGATAGACCACACGGCCGGTAGCACCGCTTATCCAGTACTTATCGGAATAGTAGGTAGAAGAAGATCCGTTCAGATTACCCACCGGAACCATGTCCATATACTTGCCGTGTGCCACACCTGTTATCCATTGGTCACTGGCCGTTTTTCCCTGCACCCAGCGCACCGTGCCGTCCGGCATCCAGATGCGCCATTTGCCCACATTGCCGCTGTCGTTTGGCAGGTCCACGCCGTCCATCATGTCATACTTGTTGCCGTAGATGTCCTCATAGCCCAGGCAGCAGATATTGTTCACCTGCACCACGGTCGCCTGTCCGTATTCGTCCCGGCTCTTATACCAAGCATACTGGTGCAACAGACCGTCAATCAGCGAATTCGTGATTTTGTTATTAATGGCATACGCTTCGTCGTAGCCGATGGTGTCTGTCATCCCATGCTCTGCCGTTCCGCCTGTTGTTCGGTTGTTGGTATGCTGTCCGGCACCGCACTGTTCCTGCATATCCCTGCGCCCGTACCGTGCATAGCTCAGATTCGCGATGCGGCTGTGCATCAGCGCATCTATCTGCTGCATACCACGCTGCTGGCTGTAATAGTGGAAGTCCGTCCAGGTCATGCTTGCCGTGGTCGAAGATCCGGTTATGCAGGCACGCAGCTTGCTGCCCACTACCGAACTGCCCACAACGGCACACAGATGCTCCTCATTGGCCACCCAATCCGGTTCCATGTCCTCTATCTTGTCGCTGTTGCTCAGTACCACGCAGTCAAACTCAGCCGTGTTCAGGATGGAGAAATGCAGAGCCGTCGCACGCTCCGGAACGTCTGCTATCAGATACATGCCCGCCTCAAACTTCAAGCCGATGGTCGGCACCACAATGCTCTTCAGGATGTTTCCTGCATCATCCACAAACACACTGCCGATAAGCCCCGTTCCTGGAACGCTCGGGAAGCGGACACGTCTGTAACCCGACACGTCCACTTTGCACACGGAATAAGCCTTGTCCGTCGTATAGGACTCCTTCAGCGTGGGCTTTCCGCTCATGATCTTGCGTTCACCCAGCCAGCCGCCCTGCGTTTCCTTGATGGCATCCAGCGTAAGTACTGTCGCCTCCGGAACAGGGGGCATTTCGTCCTCCGGGTAGCTGCTGTAGCAGGCGTACTTCTTGTTGTTCAAATAATCGTTGATACCCTTGCTCCAGTAGAACGGCTCATACATCATCCAGTCTCCCTCGCTGCCGTCCAGCTTCGCCACCGTGCAGTCGTTCATATCCTCCGCATCGGCATAGAAGTTCGAGCTTTCGTCATGCAGGGGGAAATAGGTCATCTCCCCGTCCGGGTTGTTCACTTCCACCTGCTGCCCGGCTATCTCCACCTTCCGGCTCGTGGGCATCTTGGTCACCTTGGCCAATACGCGGTGGCGCTTGGACAGGATGGCATTCACATGCCCGCTCATTTTATACGTATTGCCGAATTTGTACCCCGTCTTGTTGTCCAGGTTCGAAACATTGGCATCGTCGGCCACACTGTCGTCAAACTCAATCATCGTATAGGGCGGCTGCTTGATGGTCAGTTCCGGATAACGGGCGGCATACTTCTCCAGTTCCTCATCGGCCAGATACTTCGTCAGGGTCAGCTTGCCCCTCAGTCCCGAATGCCGGTCATCCACGGCACCCGTCTGCGTATACGTTCCGTAGTCGTAATACTTCTTCAGCAGGGTTCCGTCGTCTTCCCGGTCTATCTCCAGCACGAAGCGCTCCAGCTTGCCGCTGCCGTTCAGTCTGGCCTGGTGCAGGCGTTCCAGCATAGCGAACCCGTCGATGCCGGGGCAGTTGGTGTAGCGGTAGCCCCGCACATTATTGATGCCTTCCAGTATCAGGCCACTGTCGGACAGCTTGGTCAGATATTCCAGGAACAGTTCCTCAATCGTGTCCGGCAGGCATAACTGCACAACGGGCGCACCGGTGGCCAGTTTCACACGGGTCAGCCCCGTACCCCTCACGTCCAGTTTCTTCAGGCGGCCCTGCCAGCTCAAGTCCAAAGTAGCCACATTGCCGTTGTCCCCGTTCCGGGCAAGCAGGTTATTCCGCATGTTCACTTCTTCCAGAAGCAGCATCCCGTTCGTCGAAGCCATGAACGAGCCGTTCCGGTATCCGCTGGCTTTCTCCACGCTCATGTCCAGTTTTACCAGTGAGGTCAGCAGACCGAAGTTGAACCCGATGGCGAACGCATCCTCGTGCCACACCAGCTCCTTGATTTTGGCTGCACCGATAATCTTCAGCGGGTCGTTCTCACCGAAGGCACGGGTCAGCTGCAGGGAATGGAGCACGTCTGCATCCACCACGCCGCTGTCAGCCTGTACACCGTTTGAGGTGGATAATTGCACACGGTAAGGGATGGTCAGCCGGTACTGCATCGGTTTCAGTTTATAAGCCTTGTCCAGCGATGCCGTACTCTGGTAGAACTGGGCACCCAGCGTGGATACATAGCCGTACTCCACCTGCTTCAGGTCGTACCTGCGTTGGATGAAGTAGTTCCGGTGTGCTTTTAACGAACCCTTCAGACCGTAGATTTGCGGATACGTCTGTTTGGCACCGTCAGCACCTACCGGCATTTCGTTCAGGAACGGGTAGATGTATTTGAAGATGCCGGACTTGTTATAGAGGCGTGAGCACCACTTCTTCATCTGTTCGGTATCGAAATGGTCAATGGCTTTCTGGATACTGAAGGCACTCATGAAGCTTGCGCCCCCGTTCCATCCACTCACCATAATCTCCACAATCATGTCCCAGCAATTGGCCACGATGAGGTTCCACAGCCACGAGTTATGACCCTGCATCACATAAGCCCCGTCGCGCTTCGTCTGGCGGTTGTCGTCATACTTCCCGGTCAGGAACGACTTGTTGTCAGAACCCAACTGGCAGTCGCCGTCATAATAGTCAATCGACCATTTCACACCGTCCCATGTGCGGATAAGCATGTTCTTCGCAAGCTGGTCCACGCCGAGGTTGAACTGCACGTACAGATAGTAGGCAATCAGGTGGGGAAGGTCGAAATGCTTCCCGGCCTCTTTCCTGAACGTATCGCTCCGCCACTTGGCGGTAGGGAACTTGTCGCCGTCGTCCTCATAGTCCACCCCCTCGAACGAATGGGATTCCGTGCTGTACGTCATGTTTTTTCCGGCAGGCGTTTCCTTCACACACCGGTAGACAAAACTCATCATGCGGTCGGTGGCCTTGTACATCTTGTCGTACTTGTCACCGGTACCGAGGTGGTCTTTCAGGTTCGGTTCTTCCTCTGCATCCCCTCCGCCGTCTGTCCAAAAGGTGTCTTTCGGGTGGTTGAACTCTAGTCCTCCGTCAAAGTTGTAATCCATGAAATCCTTATGCTCCGGTTCGGTACTCGGCAACCAGTGGAACAGGCACAACGGATTGGAGTTGTTCAGCGTCTCGAAGCAGACGGGCAGGTACTGCTTGTGTCCTTCCTCGTCGGCTTCCAGATAGTTCAGCGTGTCGCCCTCGCCCCATTTCTCGCCGCCGATGGTTTCATCCTGGCCGAAGATGGGATAGCTGTCGCTCTTCTCGTTGTTCATGTTGTACTGGCCGTAATAGGTCAGGTCTTCATCAACACTCTTCGCTACGAACAGGTCGCACGGCAGGCCGTCGATAGCCGAACGGTAATCATCCTCCAGCCCATGGTCTTTGGCGTAACGCTGGGCAGGAGTAAGCAGCCCCATCTCTTTCAGTCCGTCATTGATAAGCTTCGCACCACCGGTATTGGTGGTCATGGACGAGTCCGAGAAGTCGCATTTGGAACATGCCAGCTTCGCGCCTACGGAGTTCCTGCGCAACTTGAAGAGATTTTTCTTGCCGGTAGTTACCACCGGATTCTTCTGCCTGCCGTTTCCGTCAATCTCCCCGTAGCTCAATGTAACCGTCCAGCCGCTTGCCGTCTTCTGGAAGTAGAAACGGAAGTTCTTTCTGGCATAGTTCACGGAAGAAGTACCCTGAATACGGACATATACGTTGGTAAGGATAAAGTCAAGCGTCCTGTCCTCTCCGTTATAGAAACGGACCTCCCTTACCAGCTTGTTGGCCTTCTTGTCGTTCAGCTGGGCCAGTGCATCCACCACGTTCAGCGTGTCGCTCTCGCTCGGAACCTCACTGCCCACGCTGCCCGTGCCTATCAGTACCAGGATCGAGTTCCGGCGCTTCTTCATCAGCCCCATCAGCTTCTCCATGCTCACCGTGTCCCCCTCGTTCAGCACGCGGTTGTCCTCATCCAGCGAGCGCACGCCCGGTTCCCCGTCGGCATCCTCCAGGTGGTTGCGGTCCACGATGTAGTTGTTCAGCACCTCGTCCGAGGTCAGCGCCTTGTTATAGATACGCACGCTCTTCACGTTCAGGTCGGCACCTGCCGATTTGAACTCCAGCTGGCTCTGGATGTCAAAATTTACCTTGTCCAGCCACTTCGAGGCGGCACTTTCCTCACCGTTGACATAGAAGCCGATCAGCGTGCGCTGTTCATTGGTCTGCACGTTCGGATAGAACACGTAGGTAATACGGATATTCGTGCCCGGCTCGAACTTGGTACCCACCGAGTCTTCATAGCGCAGCACCTGTCCGGCATCCATCGCCTCGGTCACCACACCGGTCAGGAACTTGGCCTCTTCCGGGGTCACAATCAGCCCGTACCGATTTCCGTTGTCCAGCTGTCCCAGGCAGGTGATCAGCTCGGCATCCGTATCCGTCACGTTGGCCGTGCTGTATTCTATCTCCAGCGTCATGCCCACGTCGCGGATGGCAAACCCCTCGGGCTTGTCCGCCTCGTTGAAGGGACGGTAACCACCGTCTGCCGTCAGGGTCATGCCTGCACCGCCGGCCAGCAGCAGGCGGTCCTTGTGCCAGCCGCTACCGGCACCGTATTCGTTCACGCTCCACAGCACGTCCCGGAACTCCATGCGCTTGTCACCGCTCACCCAGCTGGCCGGGTTGTTTTCCGTGTTGCTTCGCCCGAAGGCGTCAAATGTACACACGGCATCCGGTGCCAGCGTGGCTTCAATGTCGGGGTGCGATGTGGTGTTCACCTGCACCTCAAGCACGGCATCACCGCACGACACACGGTAGTCCAGCGGTTCCACGTTCACGTTCGTCCGTCCGTAGCTGCCGGTCTCACCGCGCTGCAGCAGGTCTTCCTTCACCACGCTGCCCCGGTCGGTCACTTTCACACGGGCCGTGTACGCATCGCGGTCATAGCCGGCATACGTGAAGTTCCATGCCGTGAACTGCTCTGCCTCCAGCACCGGGTGTTTCCAGTCACGCTGGAACCCCGCTGCCCGGTGGCTGAACATCATGCCGGCATACGCTGTCACACCTCCGCCTGCCTTCAGCAGCGTAATGTAATGCACCCGGCTCACCACACCGGAGTTCTCATGCTGCGCGTAGGCTTCCACCACGTTCGTACCCTCCTGCATCTGTGTCAGGGGGATGGTCACGTTCTTCTGCTGCACACCGCTGCCGGCCGAAAGACCGAGGGTAAAGGCCTGTCCGCCGTTCACGCGGTAGTAGATGTTCTTCTCCCCGCTCGTGCCCTTGGCAGTAAAGGGGATGTTCACGTCATTTTTATATCCCCCGTCGGCCAGCCCGTTGCCCGCCGAGTAGGTGGTCTCCAGCTCCATGGCCACCATGGTCACCTTGGCCGTGGCCGTCTTCATCAGCGTGCCGCCCTGGTAGGTTGCCTGCGCTTCCACCTGCACGGTATAGGCGGTGGCATCCTTCAGGTAGGGCGAAGCGTCAAAGGTATAGCTCTGTCCGGCTGTAACGCCCACAAACTCCGCATCCCGGAACTCACTGATGACGGTCGAACCACGTTTCACGATTACGCGGGCTTTCAGGTCGCTGTAGCCGTCCACCGTACCGCCACCGGCAGTACCCACGCCCACGGAGTATTTCACCACAAAGCCGCTTCCCAGTGCCAGATACTGCGAGGCGGGAAGTCCCGCACCACCGCTGTCCGTCAGGTCGATGTTCACCACCACCTTGTCGTCATCCGTGTACTTGGAAAAGCGCACTTCCTTCGAGCTCTCGCCGCCCTGGTTGTCCTTCTGCTTGACGGTCATCACGTACTGGGTGCCGTCCTCGCTGTCCTGCACATCCACGTCCGTCACCGTACCCACCATCGCATCGAACACCGTTCCGGATGTAGGAGGTTTCGTCTCGCCGCTCACCAGTTCCTCGGTAGGGGTACGGTTTGACAGTTCCTTCTTCAGGAACGCTTCGATGTCATCGCCTGCATAGGCATGATAGGTGCCGTCCGGCTGTTTCTGGTTCCATGGTGTTTCAAGATTCATCGGATGTTCAGTCGCATTGATGATTCCGCTTATTTTCCTTTTTGCCATAATACTGTCCTTTTATAATAATCATTCATTTATCAGTTTTACTGCTACCGTTCCATGCGTCCGACCCGTTCCATGGCTCGTCGCCTTTCCAGTGTCCAAGTCCGAAGCAGCTGCTGATTGCGGACCATACCAGCCTTGCACCGGCATAGAGAGCCGACAGGGCACGTTTTCCCACATACGCAGCCGTTATTTCCTTACCGCCTTTGGTTATCATCGTCACTCCTCCTCATATATCAGATACAGCGTATTCGCATCCTTGTCCGGCAGTGCCTCATAGGCTTCCTCGCTCATCACCTCATGCCGGTAGGCCAGAAGTTTCAGAGCGCCTCCCGTGCCGGTATATATGGCATCGCCCAGCAGGTAAAGCTTGTCCGGCAGGATGGCTGTCCGGTCCGCATCCATGAACATGCCGGCAGGGGGTACTCCCGCCACGTCCCAGTCCCCGTACAGGGTGGAGTCCATGTGGTAGGCAAATTTCCCGGCACTGGCCACATACACCACGTTGCCGCCCGGCTTGGTACTCTTGTCAGGCAAGACATTGCCTGTTTCCATCCATGAGGAAAAGCGTGCGGTAGCTCCGCCGACGGCTGCTGCCGTAGTATGTTCCACCTTGGCTGCGGCATTTTCTGCCTTGGCTGCCGCTTCGTTGGCCTTGGTGGCCGCTTCCGTGGCGGCCTGGGTCTTTTCCTCCAGTCCGGCTACGGCTCCTTCCGCTTTCTTGGCGGCAGCCTCGGCACGGGCGGCGGCATCGCTCGCAGGTTTCCCTATCAGTTCCAGGGGGACGTTCACCATCTTTCCGTCCTTCTCGCCGGGCAGTGATTTCACACCGCTCAGCGAGGTGACGGTCTCCAAGTCCTCCACGCCGGTCGAACTCTGGAGTACCTGGTTCAGCACTTCCTGAACCAGTTCTTCTTGTGTCATTTCTGCCATACTCATTCGTTTTTATTGTTCCCTGCCTGCAGCAGTTCATTCAGTCCGTCTATCACACAGGGCAGACAGTATTGCTCCACCACCGATTTTATCAGCCCGGCTTCTTCATCACCGTATTTCTCTTCTCCGGTGCTGTCCAGTATCTTGAAGGCCAGCCGGTGGGCCTTGATGCCGTTGGCATGGGTATAGAGCAGGTCTGCCACCTGCTCGCGCACGTCAACCGTCAGCCAGTTTGTACGGCTGATCCCGGACGGCATGCTGAATTCCTTGAAGTTCAATCTTTTCATCATTCTGCTGAAGTATTATATCTATAGTAATAAATTGTGCCCCCTGTGGACCAGGAAAGCGTTTGACAACTGCTTCCTATCAGTATCCATTTGAGCTTTCTGGATGTAACCGCTCCTGTATTCGGGTCCAGTATGGCACAGTTCTTTAGGATTAGTTCAATCGTACCTGAATCTATCTGCAGGAAGTCCGCAGCATAAATATCCCAGTGTTTGCCTGCTCCTTCATATTTCTGTCTGAACAGGCCGCTTTCAATAGGGCTTCCATCCTCTGTCCGGATTGTCGTAGGGTCTGTATACACCCTTGTCTTCAAAAAATGCGAATCCATAACCAAGACCCTGGCTCCTTCATATTCTTCTGAAACGGGCAAGACAACACCACGAAATGTAGCATCTATATACAGGTTAGTATTCAATCTGTATTCATAATTTCTCGTTGTAGAATTATTTCCAAGTGCAGTCGCATCGCTCAAATCTATGTCTTTAAATACAGAATATACATATCCCTTTATCTTGGCATTCTTGGCTTCAATGCTGCCGTCCTCCAGTATCTTGAAGTTCCCGTTGGCTGTCACAAGCCCCTCCAACTGTATATGGTCGGCTGTCAGCTTGATTTTGCTCACGGGCTTGCCGTATTCATCCGTATCTTCCACACTGACCCCGATAAGGGCCACCTTTCCGCTGGCATCCTGGGCATACAGCCCGGCACCTTCCGGCTTGATCACCAGCCCGGTTTCTTTCAATGCAGCCCCGTCCTTGTCAAACACCGCCGCTGAAATCTTTACCAGCCGGTCGCTCTGTTCGAACAGTGTACGGTACTTATAGGCCAGTGCGTCCGCCTTGTTGGTAGAGAATACCAGCAGCGAAATGTAAATCACGCCCGTAAACGACAGCTTGAAGTCTCCCGTACCGTTCCAAAGGCCGTCCAGCGTGAACATCTTCTCGCCGCCAACGGGCAGGTCCTCTTCATGGCCGAACATGTTGAAGTTTTCAAACCCGGTCTTGTCAGCACCCACAAATTCGATTTTCAACCTTCCGGCCTTGATGACCCGGTAACTGAAGGACAGATACACCACGCCGGGCACCCGTTCGCCTTGGCTGTTCGTCTGCCGGTACTCCGGTACCAGCCGGAAGTCCTCCAGTTTCTGCATGATATAGCTGTTCCGGATATAGGCATAAGGCACCTTGCCGTCGGTCCGTATCTCGGCATGCCCGTCCGGCTTCGTGCCGTAAGGACCGCCGTTCGCCCAGATCCAGCGTCCGCCCAGGGTGAACAGCGTAGCCTTGCTGCCCGTCTTCCATTTGTCCATGCCGTCGGCAAAACTGCTGTTGTCCAAATAGCTCTGGTCTTCGCGTATTTCCTTGCGCAAACTTTCCACGGCCGAATGGATTTTCCCCTCAGTTATCTCAAACCGCGTCAGGATGTCCTCGCCCGTCATCAACACGAACGTACCCTTCAGCCACACGTTGTCGGCATACAGGCCGTTTCCTTTCGGCTGTTTGTCTGCCGGGAAAGCGCTGCTCTTGATGCCGTCCAGCTTACCCAGCCGGCAACGAAGACAGCCGTTGAAGTTCTTGGCCTTCACACCGTCCAGAATGTCGATACGGGGCTGCCCGTCCTCCGTAGCCGCAATGGATATAAGGTTCTGCCGGAGCGGGTTTTCCGTGTTACCCATCAGCACGCATTCATCGCCAGCCTCCGGCTTCACCCCGCCAAACTCGCTTACCGGAACCAGCACACCATCGGCTATTACAGAAGACACCTCCACCCAGTAGGATTTGAGTTTTGTTCCGCCTGTAACCGCACAGCGCATCAGGTCATGAGCCACAAAACCCGATTCCTGCTCAAACACGATGCGGTAGTTGTCGCCCTGCTTCACCACGTCTTTGATCTTGCCGTTGGCTGCCGACACCACCAGCTGGCCGCACACGCTGCGCACCTGCTCAATCAGCAGTTCCAGCGCCACCAGACTTTGCCGGGCAGTCACTTTGTCCACCGTCAAGTTCGTCAGTCCGGTCAGCTGGTCAATCCACAGCTGCCAGCCCTCACCGGTCAGCCCGTCCACAAACTCTGTGCTGCGCAGCAGTTCGCGGATCACGGCAGTCAGATACTCGGCATTGCCCTCACCGTCCACGCTGCCGCAGGGCTTGCCGCCGGCAGCCTCGCCAAAGCTCACACCCTTCAGAAAACGGATGGGCTCTTTGGCTGTGTCCGGCTGGTTCTTGTTCAGAAACTCCTTTTGGCTGCGCCGGGCGGAAAACAGGTTGTTGTCCGTGGGCAGCGTCTTGTCCCAGCTTCGTATGATGTCCGGAAGGGCAGCGCCTTCCGTCTTTGATTTCGTATAGCTTTTCAGCGAACCGATGCTGTCCGTCACCTTGTCGAACTTGCCCACCTGCAGCGCATCGCTTATCTCGATGTCCATCTGCCCGGGTTCGTTCACCTTGCGGCTGATTCTGGTGATACGGCTCTGCCGGTAGCCTTTTTCCGGGAAATACTTCCGGCTCTCCAGTTTCACCCGTCTGCCCACAAACAGGTCGATGCCGTGCTCCTCGATGTACACCGGGTCTGTCGGGGCTTTGTAAGCGGCAATGTCCAGCCAGTGGTCCCGGTTGTACTCCTCAACCGCTGCCGCAAATTCCTCTTCGGCCAGCCGGTAATACTCATCCGGCATCCGGATGTTCCACAGGATATAGGTGTCGCCTGCTCGGGGCACCAGCTTGCCGCCCGGCAGCTGGGTGTCGTCATCGTAGGGCCAGATGGTAATCAGTTCAAATTCCCTTGCCGCACTGTCGTAGTTCACCTCAAAGTAGTGGTCATCGCTTTCTCCCAGCCCGGCCAGGTCGCCCGTCTGGAACGACACACGTTTGGTCTCGCCGGCCAGCTCGTACAGGTTGGGGTCAAAGTTCAGTTCCCCGTCCCGGAAGTAATAGATGGTGAATTTGTTCCCTTCCTCGTCCGTCACCTCCTCGCTGCGTACCGAGCTCACCGTACCCACCCGGTGGGGGTAGATACCGCTGAAGGCATCCTGTTCGTAATGGTCATAGATGCCGTATTCCTCCACACCTTGCTCGATGTACTTCTTGCCGCCGGGAAGCATCAGCCTCGGGCTGCCGTATTTCTCCGCATCGATGTTGCGGGTCGAACCTACCGGGAACAGGCGGGTGTAGAACTTAGCCGTGTTGCCGGTGTCTCTTTCCAGCGAGGTCAGCCCCTTGCCGTACCCCAGGGCGATTTCTTCCCCGTGTTCACAGCGGCACACGTTCACCGTCTGCCCCTCAATCCACCATTCCACCTTGCCGCCGGCCTTTTCGGCAATGGCTTTCAGGGCTTCGTCGCAGTACATCCCCTCGTAGTCTATCGTAATCAGCTCCGTACCTTCCACCGTACCCACCTTCCAGTCGGTAATGTGGCCCATGCCGTCATTGATTGCTTTCACCACCATCGCCACATGCTCGCGGGGCATGGCTGTCAGGGTAAACAAGGGGTTCGTGTCCCCGTCCGTCGTCTCCAGCACCAGGAACCGCTTGATCAGGCTCTCCACGCCGTACAGTTTCAGGTCATAGTCCCACTCGCCCTCGTTCACCTGCTTCGGCGTGTAGCGTTCCGTCAGCCAGTACCGTTCGCCCAGATAGTCCGTGTAGTCGTTCACGTCCAGGGGCAGAAAATCATAGTAGCTGAACGATAGGGAAAGCACATTGTCTCCCTGTACCTCCTTGCTTTGCGTCGAGCTGTCGTTCACGGCCACATCCGCACGCTTGTTCCCGGCTTTGTCATATATCGTTAGAAGCATATTCTAATAGCGTTTGAATGGTTATATAATCGGTTTCGGTTCCCGGAACTTTACCCGGAACTTTCCGGCATGCACGCCTTCCGTCCACAGATAGGTCAGCGGGGTAAACTTCGTACAGTCGGCATACTTCACCCGCAGTTGCAGGTCCAGCTGGGGAAAACGGATCTCCAGCCAGCCGTCCTTTCCCCGCTTCAGGAAATTCACAAAGGCAAAGTACTGCTTCATCCAGCCTGCCTGGGTCTTGTTGTACAGGGCAAAGTGCAGCGTCACGTCCCGCGACTCGTTCTTGGGGTTAAGAACTGCAGAGTATTTCTCACCGTCCTCTTCCCGTATGTCCACGGCGGTATCCTTCTTGGCCTTGCTCGGGGTCAGGATGGCCGTCAGGTTCTCCATGCCGCCGCGCCGGTCTTCCACCAGGAACACGCCGTATTCCGTCCAGATGTCCGTGCCGTTCACCAGCACCAGTCCGCTCAGTATATTGCCCATATCACTTCACTTTTAGTCCGTCACGTATCATTTTCTTTATCACTTCCTTCAGTTCGCCCAGGTGTCCGGCGCTCACACCGGTGTTCTCGGCTATCCGGGCCAGGTGGCCTTCAGCCGTGTCCATCTTCTCCGCCACACTTTCCAGCCGGTCATCCATGCTGCTCCAGTGCTGCAACCCGCTGGTGAACATGCCCTCCAGCTTCGTCCCCTGGTCCTGCGTCATGGCCGTAAAGCCGCCCGCTTTCGCACTCTGGCTGGTGCCGCCGGCTTCGGTCTTGTCGTAGCCCGTGGCTGCCGCCAGGTTGTCACGCAGGGCAAGGGCTTCGTCCACATACTGCATGTACTCTTCGGTCAGCGCGTTCCGTTCCGCCTCGGTCAGTTCGTTGTCCTCCATGGCCTTGCCGAACTTCTCCCACCAGCCTTTCAGTTTCTCGCTGTACTGCTCACCTATCTTGTTACTCAGCATGGCTTTCATGAAGTACTCGGATATATCCTCCGCCGCATCCTTGGCACCGTACTTCATGTTCATCAGATTATCGATGAAGCTGCTGTACATACCGTCGAACGAAATGCCCGTCAGCCCTTCATACAGTTGGTCGGTCAGTTCCTCCAGCTTGCCGGCCTGGTCTATGTAGTCATCCAGCTTCTCGGTCAGTCGCCCGCCATAGCCGCCCTTGCCGGTGTTCTGAATTTGCGTCCACATGTCCACATTCGAACGCAGTGCCTTCATCTCCTCCGGGCTCAGGCTCCACAGGTTCCCGTCCCACTGGCGGCCAATCTGCCCGCTCAGTTTGTCTATCTGTGCCTGGCTGAAGCCGCCCCAGTAGTAGTTCCAGCTGTGGTGGCTTCCGTGGTAGCCGGCTTGCGCCATAGCCATCTGCAGGTAGTTCGAATTCGTTTCCTGCTGCATCTTGTACGCATCGCGGTAAGCCGCCACCGATTTTGTCCCCTTGCTTGCCTTGATGGTATCGGTCAGGTCTTCGATGGAAGTCTGCAGTTTCTCGTTCCGGTCCGTAAGACGGTCTATAGCCGCCTGCACTTCCCTGGCGTTCCCGCCGATGCCGAACAGTTTGTTGAAACCTCCGAAAGACACCGTATTCAGCAATCCCCCGATACCTTTCACAAGGGAACCGCCTATCTGTTTGAACAGGTCTCCGCTGAGGATATTGTCGAGTATTCCGGTTATCGCATTGAAAATGGTGTCTATCAATGATGAGATAATCGGGCCAATACCGTCTTTCAGCAAATCCAGTATGGAGAGGATGGCCGATATGATCTGCCCGATGACTCCGGCACTTGACAGGGTCTCGGACATCTGACTGATGGCATCACCGACCTTGCCTCCGATATTCAGTTTTGAAAGACCGGTAAGCATGTTCCGGATTCCTTCAAATGATCCCTGCAAGGTTCCGCTCGCAAAGCCGTGCAACCCGTCGGATACCATGTTCAACCCGTCAACCGTGTCCTGGGAGGCACTTTTCACCTCCCCGGCAAGCGCCTTCATTTCAGAGGTGGCGTTCAGGTATTCTTCGTCAGCTGAAACGCTGGACGATTGGGCCGTTTGAAGAGCGATTTTGGTACGTTCTATTTCTGCCTGGTTACCGCTTTCAAGAGCCTTGTTGTAATCGGTCTGCGCCGCTTTTAACCGGGCGAATGCCGCTTCCTGCTGCAGTTCCGCATTTTGCACGCGTGTTACGGCATCCCCCAAAGCGTGCATCTGCGTTTGCAGCCGGGCAAAATCCAATGTCCCGTTGCCACCGGGGAGCATGCTTTGAATCCGTTCGATGGCATCGTAAACGACCTGCTGGTCTGCGGCTCCCGTTTTTTTGAACTCATCCGTCTTGACATACTGTTTAAGTTCGCCAAGCAGGTTCTTCATCTGGTCTGCAAGCAGACCGGTCAAATCCCCGAACGCTGCTCCCCAGTCTATCTTCTGGGTAAGGGCTTCCATGTCCACTTTGTGCACAGCCGCATCACGCTGCTTCTCCAAAGTCAGCCTTTCGCCCTGGGACTGTGCCTTGCGGATTTTCTCGGCATATTCCTCAGCGATGGCCAGTTTCTGCTGCTGGAAGGTCCCGTATTCCTTCAGATAGTCACGCATGGCTTCCGCCTCTTCCCTGTACACGTCCGCCTCCGCTTTTTTCCGGGACGCGGTATTTGAGGCACGGGCTTTTTCAAGTTCATCCTGTTGCTCCCGGGTAAGTCCGTTATCTCCGGTGGAAAGACCGGCTTCCTTGTTCTCACGCTTCCAGTCGGCTTCCTGCCGTTTTATCTCTTCTTTCCGGGCGTTATAGTCATATTCGATTTGTGCCAGTTTCTTCTCGGTACCGGCTTGCATACGGTCTATCTCTTCCTTCCGGTTCTCGGCCTGCAGGGCGGCAAGATCCTGCGCCAACCTGCGCTCTGTGGCAAGCCGTTGCTTGGCTTCCGCTTCCGGATTCTTCCCGGACTGTTCGGGGTCGGTATGTCCGCCGATATTTCCTTTTTTGGCTGCTTCTGCCGCTTTCTTTAGCTCTTCCTCCGCTTTTTTCAGATAACCGTCGCGTTTGTTTTCGGCATTTTTCAACAGTATGTCATAAGCTTCCTGATCATGTTTCTTGATGGCAGCCTGTGCGTCATAGAACTGCCCGGATTCTGCCATGCTTGACTGCATGATATATTGTCCCCATTTCCCGAAAAAGCCCATGGCGCTTTCCGCCTCTTCCGGTTTCTGCGCCTTGATTTTATTCACCTCTTCATCGGCTTCTGCAGCTTTTTTTACAAGGTTCTGGACATTGGCCTGGTGCAGCAGGACCTGTACATAGTCCTCGCTCTTTTGGATAAGGGTATCATACCATTCGGAAAGTGTTTTATAATACCCGAAAGATTCCCCGTACTTGCGGTTCAGTTCCTCTACCTTCGCCTTTTCCTGTTCCTTGCTGCCGGTGAAGTTCTTTATCTCGTCGATGACCGATTTCAGTTCGAAGCGGGTACGCACCATCTGGGCACGGCCGTCCTTCTCTATCTCAGTCATTTCCTTGAGTGATATGTTGAATTCATCCACGCCTTTTTTGGCACTGAACAGGTTTTTCGTCCAATCCCAGATTTCATCACCGTACATTACCAGCAGCATGATGCCGGTGGTCATGGCCGTCTGCCAGGAAAAGAGCGAGGACAGGACCTGTTTCCATACCGGTGTGCCTTTCTTGCCTGACTTCTGCAGCTCATCGTATTCCTTGCGGGCACGGGCCAGTTCGTCCGTAAAAATCGGCAGGTTGTTGGATATGGCCAGAAAGAACATCTGCGGTCCCATGGCCAAAGAAGGCATTTCACGCGCCATCTGCTGGATGCTGTTGTGAAGCCCGTTGAACTGGCGCTGTGCATTGGGCATGTCTGCAGGGGTGACCTGCACGGATTCCGATTCCTCCTGCAGCAGTTTCAGTTTGCCGCGCAATTCCTCAAGCTGCTTCTCCAGTGCATGGATCTGCGCGATATTGGCACTCTGGTCCAGATTGGGGGCAGCCGTCTCCCCGGCAAGGCGCAGCCTTTCCAGTTCAGCCTCCAGCAGTCTGACGGTATTACGCAGTTCCAGCGCCTCACGCTCGGCCTTGTTCATGCCGGGCGTGAGTTTGTCCTTCATCAAAAATTCAACTTCTACAGGTTTGCTCATTCCAGTTTGCTTTGAAAAAATCCTACTATATCGTTCGCTTCATCCTCGGCGCTGTGTTCCGGTCTGGAATCATCGTTTCCGCCGCCTTGCTTTTTCCGCACATACCGCGGCGCGTCGCTCAGCATCAGTATCAGCGTCTGGTAATTCACCCCGTCCAGAATGTAGTCCACACTCCAGCCCGTCGCACTCGCTATCTGCCACACGAAGCCGAAAGGGCTATGGGAACCCTCATACCGGGTTCTTAACTCCCCATCCTTGCCCGGCTCAGTCTCGGGGTCATCGGGTTCGCCCGCGCCGCCGAGCTGATAATACGCATAAAATCCTTCGTGCCCATCAGACGCTCGAATGTCCGGAACATGGCCGTCAGATAGCGCCACTCCACAAAGTTCCGCAGCACCCATGCCGTCACCCCGATACCCACGTGCCGCGACACGTAGCCCCGGCATACCGTATAGGCCAGCAGACGGCTCACGGCATTACCGTGTTCCGCTACAAAGGCCAGTTCCTCGGTCTTGTCCTTCGGTTGCCAGTCGGGTTTGACACCCATCTTCAGGTATTCCCGCGCCAGCAGAATCTGACCCCGCAGCCTCGGACGCTTCATCGTCACACGCACCTCCACCGGGCGTTTCAGCCACGGAAGCTTCCACCTTTTAAGAGGAACGGACACGCCGCTGTCCAGCAGTGCGTCCGCACACTCCATCTCTATCAGTCGTTCCAGCCGGTCTGCCATGCGTTAGCCCTCCTCGCTTTGGAGCGATGCTGCAGCCGCGACTTCCGCTGCTGGCAGCTTGTACTGCTCCCACTCGTCCGGTATTGCTTCCGTATCGAACACGCCGTAAGGCTGCGAACCGTCTTCCGGAACAGCCACCTCAAGGGTGCATTCTATCTTGGCCGTTTCCGTAAGCGTCAGCTTGCCGCCCAGATTGGAAAGCAGCGTGCCGTTCGGTATCAGCACGCTCTGTCCGGACACCAGGCTGAGTTCCCACGGTCCCTGCATCAGAATGGCGGCCTGTGGGGCAGTCCAGCCAACGGGGGTATTCTTCTCGCTGTCCTCTTTCTTGTAGTGCAGCGATCCGCCCAGCAAGGCATGCAGGTTCTTGTAGTCCATCTTGATTACGTTGAATGTGGGCGCGATGCTGCCGTTGCTCTGAGGAATAATCAGCACCGGGGCTCCCGGCACCTGTTCCGCCTCGATCTTCGCAGCCTCGGGCTTCTTCCCGCCCAGGTCAAACGAACCTTTCTCGATATAACCCACTACAAAATCCTTGTATTTTACGGCACCGAGGCCGTACATAAAATTCTTGTTCATCGTTTTTTCAGTTTGATGGTTAATAACACACCGGCCAACAAGCCGGCCAATATACCTGTGATAAACGTCCGCATCCGGTTCGGAGGGCGTTTTTCTACCGTTTGAACGTCATTCGAAGTTTCGTTCCTGGTCTCGCTCCGGATGCGTGTCAGCTCTTCTTCATACCACAGCACCAGCTGCTGCAGACTGTCGCACGAGGCTTCGGCCACAAGGTTTCCCTTGCCGTCACTGCCTACGGTCAGGTTGGCCTGTCCGCTCTTGCCACGGTACACGGCACCTTCAGGAAGCTTACGGAGGCTGTCCGCCGGTATAGTCAGCTTCACCGAACTCGCCGGTATCCCCGCCATCACCAGTCCCGCCCGTCGGCTTCCGTTCGCGCTGTCGGCGCTTGCCGTTTCCGTCTGTGTCTTCTCCACCGTCGTGCTCTTCCTGCTGCTTGCGCAGCCCGCCAAGCACAGGACAGTCATCATGATGGCGGCAACTGTTGGCAGTGTCAATGGCCTTGCGCAGTCGCGCCATTTCGCGCTTGTTGGCCTGCAGGTCTTTTCTTGTTGCATTCAGTTCTTCTTTTAAGGGTACCACAATATTGCTCACCAAAACGCGGGTGGCATGTTCTGCGTTATCCACACGCACACCCTCTGCGTCGGCTTCGGCTTTCATCGCTTCCGCTTTCGCTTTCCTCACCGTAGCACGCAGGGAACCGATGGATGCTGCAGTGCCCACAAGGCCGCCGCTAAGAATAATGTTCATGATCTCGCTAAAGTCCATACCACCCGTTTTTTAGTCAGTCAACCTTTTATTCTGCTTCCTCGCGTTTCTTTCGGAATAGTCCGATAACCCATTGCACCAGTCCCGTGTCGGCTACCCCATTGGCTACAAGTGAGGCACCAAAACCATAGAGCAAGGCAATGTCCCAGCTCACATCACTCACAAATCCGGCATCAAGCCACCACAGTAGCATCGCGCACACCAGGCCCACACACCAGCTCACCAGCTGCGTCACCCAGCCTTTCATGTTGGGGAACAAACCTTTCAACCCTTCAGTAAGCACCACCACACCGCCGACGAAACCGGCAAAGGTGCCAATCATTGCGTCATAGTCCGTTGCCGGAACATCGGCCCCTTGGGCCATCACAGCCGATACTGTTCCCAGCATCAGCATCATAAACAGCATAATTCGTTTCATTGATTGCTTCTTTTATTATTGGTTAATACCTATTTCTTTCAGCCATTTCTGTACATCGAAACTGGGGCAGGCTTTGGCCGCCAGCTCGTTGTGTCCCACAATGCGCACATCCGGGAATCTGCGATGGAAGTCCTTCACATACTTCTCCAGTGCCTTTTTCTGGCAGCCGGTGCGGGTGTCCTTCGGGGTCTTGCCGTCCTTGGCCACACCGCCGGCATACACAATGTGGCGGCTCACGCTGTTGTACCCCTTGGCTCCGTTGGTCACTTCCCAGGGATCCACCTGCGCATCCTCGTTGTTGTTCACCAAGCGTTCCACACCGCCCTGCAGGTGGAACAGGTCGGTGTAGCCCACCTGTTTCCAACCTCTGCCACCCTGGCTTACGGGCGAAGTGTGCCACTTCCGGATGTCTGCCGATGATACCTCACGCCCCTCCGGGGTTGCCGTACAGTGAATTACCAGATACTTCAATTTTGCCATACCATCTTATCCTTTCTGGTTTTGGGTAATGGTAATCTTGGCCGTCTTGCTGCGGTCGGCATTGAGCGTAAGGGTCAGTGTACCGGTTTTCTGACTGCCACTGTTTGCACCGGCCGAAATCTTCACGCCTTTATCCGTCGCTTCCACCTTGAAGCCGGCAGGGGCACTGCCTATCTCATATTCTCCGCTGGCGGTCACGGTCACTTCTTCACTGCCACCGGTTGCCTCAAGGGTCACACTGGCAGGGTCAACTGAAATCTTCTTCTCGCTCGCCTTGAACACGGGGTTGCTTCGCTTGTCCAGCACCACCACTTCTTCACCGAAGGCAATGTTCGTGTCAGCCTTCATCAGCATCTTGAAGAAGTACAGTTCGCTCGCGTTCGAGATCTTGTCAATCTGAATCACGTCTTCATCGTCCTGCAGGTTCACAGCCGCAAACAGGTTGCCGCCGGCATCGGGCGAACAGAGGGTGCACACAATCAGATCATCGGGCCAGGCCGCAAGCGTCTCAATGGTAATGCCCTTGTAGCGGCGGGCATTCACATCGGTTTCGCTCGTGTTCTTGGACTCGCGCTGGGTCAGCTCGTCATCATACTTGTCAAAGTCGTTCACGCTCATCAGAATGCGGAGGTCCGGGTTGTTGCGGATGGCCACGGGAATCTTCGCACGCATGGCTTTCAGTCTGCCCAGCATGGTCGATTCTGCGCTGTCCACCACAATCACCTCAGTATCCTTGGCCATCTGGGTCAGGATGCCGTTAAACAAGTGGTCGTCATCATCCCCATATTCACCGTTCACATAGTGGTCACCCAGTTCGAACTGTACCCGCTTGGCCAACTCGGCAAGCAGGGCGTTCTGCGCTTCGGGCGGAAGTTCCGAGAATACCAGGTTGCCCTTCGGCTGCCATTTGCGCCAGATGTTCTCGAACGTGCGGGGGTTAAACACCGTAAAGGCCATGAAGTCCACCGGGTCAAGACTCTTTTCGTCATAGTTGAAGTTGCCCTTCGAATCCTCCACGCCGGGGTTCTCCTTGCGCTTCTGGAGCATCTTGCCGGTCTTCAGGCGCGGCAGGCTGATTTTCTTCTCCACACCGGGAATCACCATGATCAGCCCCTTTTCCACAATCTCATTGCTCGTAGCGGCAAGCGTCAGCAACTGTTCCAGTACCTCGCCGCTGTAATTCGTGTTTCTTACAATTATTGCCATAGTTCAATCACTTTTTACGTTTGTCCTTAATTTCTCGCATACGCCTGTTCCAGGGGCTTTCTTCACCATTCGGTTCCAGATACAGGTCTTCCATCACACGGCGCTTTACCGGCAGTTGGGCCAGGGCCTTTTCGCCGTTCTCGCGGTCATTGGCCAAAAGGTTTTCGTAGATGGGGCGGGTAGTCGCATCAATGCGACCGTCCTGCTCGGCTGCGTCAAGCAGCTGCTTGCGGGCGGCAAGGTCTTCGGCTTCAGCCTTGTCTTCGTAGGTCTTCACCTTGGCCTTCAGGTCGGTGTTCTCTTTCGTAAGGATAGGTACCTTGCCTGCCTCTTCCTCCAGTTGGTCCATCAGGCGGAACACATCCGCATCACTCGCGCAGTCCTTGAAGCGCGGGCGTTTCTTTACGTCTTCCAGATTCATGTCTTCTCTGTTTTTTTGTGGCTCAACGAGCCGGTTATTGAATAAAGCATATATCTGCGCCGGTGTACTGTCTGCCGGCACGGGGTCTGCATCATAGATGTCGTCTATGAAACCAAGGTCCAGGGCTTCCTTGGCGGTCAGCCAATGGTCCTCGCCGTCAAAATAGGTCTGTTTCACTTCTTCCTTGCTCATGCCCAGCCGCTCGGCATAGATTTCACTCAAGCTGCCTTCCAGGCTTTCTATCTCTTCCATGCAACGCTGCAGGTCCTGCTTGTTGCCGTAACACCCTCCGCTCACACTGTGCAGCATCAGACGGGCATATTTGCTCATTTCTACGGGCTTGCCGCAAAGGGCTATCACACTGGCCATGCTGGCGGCTATGCCATCCACATAAATGCGGATGTCGGCCTGGCTATGGCGCAGGGCGTTGAATATCGCAATGCCGCTGTACACTTCCCCGCCGTTGCTGTTGATACGCACATGGATGCGTCGGCTCACGCGTTCGGCTTCCATCAGTTCCTGGGCTATGCGCCCGCTTTGCACCTCCGTATAGTCTCCGATGTCCCCGTACAGGAATATCGTACTGGTGCCGTCGTCACTCGTTGTAATATTGAAAAATCTGCTCATCGTCATGTCTTTACCAGCGGTTTCCCCGCCTTTCGATGGTGCGAAAATAGAACATTCCCATGGCACCAAGAAACCGCGTCCGCATCATAACGTTTTCTGGCGTTATCATAACGCTGTAACCCGTCATCATGCGTACGCGCTTTTACAAACCCCGCTTTTTCATGCAATTTTGTAACGTGATTTACAACTAAAAAGGACGATTTATGGCAGATTTGACGAATGCCCAGAAAAAGGAATGGGCAAAAACTTTGTACCTCAAGGAAAACCTCACACAGCAGGAAATCGCCGACCGGGTGGGCGTGTCACGGGTCTCCGTGTCCAACTGGGTACGGGCCGGGAAGTGGGAGGAACAGAAGGTGGGGCTTACGCTCACAAGGGAGGAACAGGTGGCTAACCTCTACCGGCAGGTGGCCGAAATAAACAAGGCCATCGCCGAACGGCCCGAAGGGGAACGGTTCCCCTCATCCAAGGAGGCTGATATCCTCGGGAAACTGTCGGCGGCCATACGCAACATGGAGCAGGAAGTGGGCATTGCCGACATCATCAGTGTCCTCACCGGGCTCATCGACTGGGTACGGGCGGCCGACCTCGAAAAGGCAAAGGAAATTACACGCCTGGCCGATGCGTACATTAAAGACAAATTATAAAGGGATAGACAATGAAACAGACTGACAGACTCGCTCTCCTCGATTGGGAGAAGTACAAAGAAGACATCGCAAGGGCTACACCGGTCGATAGGAACATGACGGTAGCCGAACGGGAAAAACACCGGGAATATCTTGAGAAACATCCCATAGAATGGATCAAGTTCTTTTTTCCGAATTATGCCAAATATGAATTTGCCGACTTCCAGAAAAAGGCTATCCGGCGGATCATTGCACACGATGAATGGTTTGAGGTGCTTTCTTGGAGCCGTGAGCTGGCCAAATCCACCGTCACCATGTTCATCGTCATGAATCTCACGCTTACCGGACGCAAAAAGAATGTGATTCTGACCTCCAACAGCAAGGACAATGCGGTGCGCCTGCTCGATCCCTACCGGGCCAATCTCGAAGCCAACGGACGCATCATGGCATACTACGGCAAACAGGAACTGCCGGGCTCATGGACCGAGGATGAATTCACCACAAAAGGGAAGGTCTCTTTCCGCGCACTGGGTGCCGGACAATCTCCGCGTGGTTCGCGAAACGAGGCCATACGTCCCGACGTGCTGCTGGTCGATGACTTTGATACGGACGAGGATACCAAGAACCCGGACATCATCCAGAAGCGCTGGGACTGGTGGGAAAATGCGCTGTATCCCACAAGGTCCATTTCCGAACCTACACTGGTCATCTTCTGCGGAAACATCATCGCCAAGGACTGCTGCGTGGTGAGGGCGGGCGAAATGGCCGACTCCTGGGACATCGTGAACATCCGCGACAAAAACGGTTTTTCCACATGGCCGGAAAAGAACTCGGAAGAGGACATCGACCGCACACTGTCCAAAATATCCAAAAAGGCGGCACAGGGAGAATATTTCAACAACCCGATTTCCGTGGGCGAGGTATTCGAAAACATTGCATACGGCAAGGTTCCAGCACTCTCCAAATTCAAGTTCCTCGTGGTGTATGGCGACCCGGCACCGGGCGAAAGCAAGGGTAAGAAAGGCAAATCCTTCAAGACGGTTTCGCTCTGTGGCAAATTGGGTGGCAGGCTTTACGTCATCAAGACTTTCCTGGCACAGGCGCTCAATGCGGAGTTTATTGACTGGTATGTCCGGATGCTTGAATTTGTCGGGGGCAAGACCAATGTCTATTGCTACATGGAGAACAACAAGCTGCAGGACCCTTTCTTCCAGCAGGTGTTCAAACCGCTGGTGGCAAAGGTGCGCCGCGAACAGAAGATTGCGCTGTTCATCCGGGGCGACGAGGAGAAGAAGACGGACAAGGCTACGCGTATCGAGGCCAACCTTGAACCGCTCAACCGCGAAGGGAACCTCATCCTCAACGAGGCTGAACGGGACAATCCGCACATGAAGGAACTGGAAGACCAGTTCAAGCTGTTCACCCTGACCATGCGCTACCCGGCCGACGGACCGGATGCGGTCGAAGGAGCAAACCGCATCATCGACGAACTGATCAGGCGCATTGAACCGCCCGTATTCCGCTCACGGAAGGATGTAAGAAAGCGGAACAAGAAAAGATTATGACAACTCTAAAACAATAGGACTATGAGCAAATTTGTTGAACTTACCGATTACGATGCGAGCATCCACCGAGACATCCTCGACGCACTGGTTAGAGAGGACGAAACGGTCATTGAGGTTTGCGAGGACAGGGCCATTGCCGAAATGCGGTGTTATTTGAGCAAACGCTACGACTGCAACAAGATTTTTGCGGCCACCGGGGACAACCGGAACCAGCTCGTGCTGATGATGGTCATCGACATGGCAGTCTATCACATCTTCTGCATCCACAACCCGCAGAAACTTTCCCAGGTACGCAAGGACCGCTACGAACGGGCGGTGGAATGGATGAAGGCGGTGGCCGACGAGGACATTTCAATCGAAGGGGCTCCGCTGCTGCCTGAGGAACAAAGGGCGGGCAGGTCGGATTTCCGCATTCAAAGCAACCGCAAACGAACGAACCACTGGTAAAAAGCAAGCATCATGAAAAAGAAAAACAGAAAAAACAACAAAGCCGGTATCATCACCGTAGGGGGAAACTTTACGTTGCCGGGGCAGAAGAGACCGAATGTGATTGTACTCACACAGCCCAAACGCTTCGGGCTGGACATTTCCGACTACATGGCAGCCGTCAAGGCAGCCGAGAATGTCGATTTCTCACGACGTTACAAACTTTATGACCTCTACGAGGACATTCTGATGGATACCCACCTTTCCTGTGTGCTCGAAAAGCGAAAGAATGCCGTGCTGTGCTCCAACATGGAATTCCGGGTGGACGGGAAGCCCGACGATAAAATCAACGAACAGATACAGTCGCCCTGGTTCAACCGGCTGGTGGGTGACATCCTTGATGCGAAATTCTGGGGCTTCTCGCTCTGCCAGTTCTACAAGCTGCAGGAGTGGGTGGATTATGACCTGGTACCGCGCAAGCATGTGGATCCGGTCAGGGAACTCATCCTGCGCCACCAGACGGACATTACCGGCCATTCCTGGAATGAATATACCGACCTGCTTTTTGTGGGTTCACCGTCCGATTTGGGGCTGTTGGCCAAGGCTGCACCTTGGGTCATCTACAAACGTAACACCACGGGCGACTGGGCACAGTTCTCCGAGGTATTCGGCATGCCCATACAGGAATATATCTATGACTCCGACGACGACGAGTCCCGCCAGCGGGCTATGGAGGATGCGGCAAATGCCGGAAGTCTGGCGCAGTTCTTTCATGCCAAGGACACGGAACTCAAACTTACGGAAGCCGGAAACAAAACAGGGTCTGCCGATGTCTATGAACGCCTCTGCGAACGGTGCAACAACGAAATTTCCAAACTGATACTGGGCAATACGCTGACAACCGAATCGTCCGAAAAAGGCACACAGGCTTTGGGTACGGTTCATAAGAAAGTAGAGGACAAGGTACTGGAGGCTGACCGGAAATACGTGCTCAACGTGCTGAATTACGACATGACGGACATTTTGCTGCGCATGGGCATCAATACTGAAGGGGGGACATTCTGCTTTCCGGAACCGAAAGAAACGGATGCCGGTACCAAAATATCCATCCTCACGCAGCTGAAGAAGAACTTCAACATCCCCATCGACGACGATTATCTCTATGAGGAATTCGGTATCGACAAACCGGCCAATTACGAGCAGCTGAAGGCGGAACAAAAGACGGCTGAACAAGCCGACCAGATTCCAAGCCCGAAGAAGGAGCCGGAGCCAGCGAATAAGGGACGGGATGATGAACCGACACCGAAACAGAAAAGAAACTTCCGGAACTGGCTCAAAGGTTTTTTCGTGAAAGCCCCGGCAGACGGGGCAGCTTTAGACTGGTAGTCGACAGACTGTATGCGGCTGATAATGGCAGCATCTCCATGGAGTTTGACTTCTCCGAAGAGGTGCTGCGGCGTGCCTTGCTGAACATATACAGCAGGGACTTTCATCCGGCAACCGAAATCGAAATCAACCTGTTCAATGAAATATGGGCAAAGATGGACAAGGCGGCAAAGGAAGGATTCAGCAAATCCAAGGCCATTACTCCGGACGAGGATTTCAGAAATGCCATACTCCGGAACAATGCCGTATTCTCAGCATTCAAGGTACATCGTATGCAGAATGACATGGCACGACTTTTATTGGATTCAAACGGCATTTTAAAACCGTTCGACAAATGGGTACAGGAAGTCTTGCCCATTGCTTCCCATCAGGTTCGTCACTGGCTGCGGACGGAGTATGATACGGCGGTCATCCGGGCGCATCAGGCGGCTGACTGGCAACAGTTCCTGCGCGAACGCGATATTCTGCCCAACCTCAAATGGCTACCGTCCACCTCCATTCATCCGGGGGCTGACCACCGCCCGTTCTGGAATACCATCCGGCCGATTGATGACACGTTCTGGAACATCCACCGACCGGGCGACCGGTGGAACTGCAAGTGCGACCTCACTGCCACCGACGAGGAGCCGACACCACTTCCGGACGAAGACGACAAGAACAAGCCCCAGCCCGGACTGGATAACAATCCGGGGACGGACGGCAAACTGTTTTCCGACAATCATCCATATCAGGCAGAAGCCCACAAGGGTGCCAAAAAAGCGGTGGATAAACTTATGGCGCGCATTGATGAAATGATTGCGGAAATGCCGGACTACCTTACCGGGGAGGAAAAAATGGCCATTGCCCGGAACAACCTCGAAATGGAAAAGGCTCTTAAAATCAAAAAAGGAAAACCTATGGATGTGGATAAGGCGGACAAACAGAATGCAAATCCCAAACATGTGGAAGAGTATATTTTGGATTCCAAAGGAATATACCGCGATAAAAGGGGAAACAGATACCGGAAGAACAGCGATTACGATAAAAAACGGGATACTCCATACAGTATCAACTGCCAGACTTGCGCACCGGCATACGCTTTACGATTACGTGGATGGGATATTACCGCCAAAGGCAATGTCGCAGGGTCTAAACTTGAATATCTGAGTAATGGACGTGCATTTGAAGTCTGGAAAAACACCGACGGTACTCCGGCGCAACATATAAGTATAAACAGCTGGCTTGCGCACAAAGGATACCTGAAAATGACCCCTAAAAGGTACATGGAGTATTTCAATGAGGTATGTAAGGAAGAAGGCGTGTATGAATTGTGCATCGGCTGGAAAAGCGGGGGCGGGCATGCTACAATCCTGCAACGGTTTGCGGATGGTGAACTAAGGTATATCGAACCCCAAAGCGATAATTCTGCCGGTTCAGGAATGGAATGGAAAGACGTAAAATATTTATGTGAAATAGGAGCTGCGACTTCCCACAACTGCAGGGGAGTCCTGAGAATTGACAATAAGCTATTCGATGTCTCCTTCCTCGATATTTTCGATACATGAATCGATAACGTCAAGGGATAACGGACCGGTTATTTCGGTTGCGTCTTTACCGTCATACAGATAGACGAAAGGATAACCGGTACAGGAGTCCCCCGGAAACTTGAACACATAGGCTTCCTGGCCTTCATAAATACCAAGGTATTCGAAGGTGTCACCGTATTGCTCAATAAGTACACGGGCCTCGTTCTTTACTTGTTCCGGTATATTCATAACGCATAAAAGGCATATTGGAAGCCTCGGTTGCAAAGTTATAAATTATTCTTGAATTACTGATGATTATGGACATAAAAGATTTTACGGAAATGATAAAGCGGAAACGTGACAGGCTGGACAGTATGATGCGCCGCAAAATGCCGGTCATGGTAGGACGTATGGCCAAAGACCATTTCCAGGATAACTTCCGGCATGGGGGCTTTGTCAACGGGGGGCTTCACCCCTGGCCAAAATCCAAACGGCTGTCCTCGGGAGGTACCGATGCCGCCAGCAATTACGGCACGCTGCTCTCCGGCAGGAAGCATCTTTTCAAGTCGGTCGGATATACACCTGCCGACTACCGGGTAAGGGTGTTCAACGAGGTGGTCTATGCGCCCATCCACAACTGGGGTGGCGAAATCGACGTCACCGTCACAGACCGCATGAGGCGCTTTGCATGGGCCAAGTTCTACAAGGCTTCGGGGAAAAGAAAAAAAGCCGACACAGGGCAAAAGAAACGCGTTAAACGACGTACCAAACCGAAGGAACTGAATCCGCAAGCACAGTTCTGGAGAAACATGGCACTTACCAAAAAAAAGAGACTGCACATTCGCATCCCGCAGCGCCAGTTCATGGGCGAAAGCGAAGAATTGAACAGCCGCATACGGGAGAAGATGGATCAGGAAATTACCAACATTTTAAACAGCTAAGGATATGGAAGAAGTTTTTATCGCAATCATGGAACAGATTGCACAGGAAATGCCGGAACTCTCGCTCATCGATGAGGACTACGGACAATTGGAAATGGGGGCAGAAGAAGACCAGTACCCGGTCACCTTCCCTTGTGTATTGATTGGAAATACAAGTTCTGACTGGAACGACCTCGGATATGGGGTACAGAAAAGCGAATCCATGCTGACCGTCCGGCTGGCTATTGATTGTTACGACGATACAAGCTACGCATCTGGCACGTATGACAAGGTGAGGGAAAGGCAGCAGCTGGCCGGGAAATTATACAAGTCGCTGCAGTGTCTGCAATGCACGGACAACGCTTCGCCGCTGGTACGCGAGAAAAGCCGCTCGTATGCCATGCCACATTACATCAAGGTCTATGAAATGACATTCTCATTCACACTGCACGATGAATCGGCCATGCCGTCATCTTACGGGGAATAGCTCAAGCTGGGCGGCAGTCAGACGGGGGGCTTTCACCTTGGGAACAGGCTTCAGATTGTAGTCTGTTCCCTCACGTGATTTCCGGCGGATGATGGTCATGATACGTTCCTCGGATATAAAGAATTCGCGCTCCGACAACACTTTTAAAGCATCGTCGAACCGCAACCGCTGTATTTCTGTCCAATAGTAGTAACGGCGGCACAGTGCCTCGTCACGCAGCTTGATCAATTCTTTATCCCGTCCTTTGCCCATACGCTTTATTTCTCTTACAAAAATAGCTGATTTTCATCGAATTTAAGAACAAAAGCGCCGCAATTATAACAACTGCGGCGCTTTCTGTTTACAGGGTTAACGGATTCCGGCTACAAACGGCAGAAACTGGGCTCTATGCGGGTCCATACACCGTTTTCAGGGTTCCGGCGACTGAAGTAGTAGTTGGTGGCATTGCGCTGCACCACGTTGGCTTCCTTGAACAGGCGCATGATGTCTGCATACTCTTCATCGAACTTGTCTTCCAGTTCGTAGAGCTTCGAAATGCTCTTGTAGTCCAGGTCGCCCATCTTGTTGCGCTCCAGCAGGGTCATGGCCATCTGATACATCGGATCATCCGAACCTTTCTCACTGTTCTGCATGTAGCGCTTCAGGTAGTCAATCAGACGGTCGGCTGCCATATCAGCTCGTTCATCGAAGCCTTTCACCTTGTTGCTTTTCACCTCCAGGCGGAAGTCACCGTCCGTAATGGTGTAGCTACGCTGTTCGTCGCTTTTCACCTGGCCGTATTCCTTCATCACCTTGGTAAAGGCATCGGCTTCTTTTTCCAGCCATCCGCGGAACCCGGTCACGGCATTCACCATTTCAAGGACGTTAGCCTTTACTTCGTGCATAAACTCACCGCGTAATGCCTCGTAAGTTTCACGACGAGCAATGCGGTCTTCTTTCTCTTCTTGCTGCAGCTGGGCCATGAGGGCTGCTCGCTGTTCTTTACTCAGGGACTTGATGTCCACACTTTGGTTGTTCTTTTCCATGTTCAAATCATTTTTAATGGGTTCATTACTTGTTTTTATTCTTCCTCACCATCCTGCATTTCCGGTTCATCGTCTATCAGCATGGCTTCACCGTTGGCATACGCCCAGTCGGCCAGTTCGTTGAAAAACTCGGCTGCATCCTGGTTCTCCAGATCGGATGTCGTAAGAATCACATCTTTTCTGATGCGCTCAAGCGCTTCATGTGCTTTTTTATCCATATTTGTCTTATTTATCGGTTAAACCTCCTTTTCGTTGGATAGCCCGCAGTTTGATGGCCAGTTGTTCCAGCTCCGCTGTACTAATCTGAACAAAGGGTTTGCCGGCTATCCGTGGGTTGTTGCAGAATTCGTTCACCCGGTTCCAGTCAGTGGTGTCTATACCCAACTGTTGCATCAGCTTCAGACATACGCTGCGTTTCCGCCGCAGTTCCTCGCGAAGTTTCTGTCGCCATTCATCCTGCCCGGTTAGTTTCTCCAAGGCACAGCAGCAGGCTTCATATTCCTTGGATGTCATTTCACGGAGGCTTTCCGTACGGTCCCACGTGTACTGCAGAACGATTTGCTTCTTTAGCCCTTCCCGGTCTCCTGTACAGGGCAACTTGTTGAACAATGCGTAGAACCGGGCGAAATTGGTTACTTCCTGTGTCATCTTGATTGTATTAGCTAATTAATAATTGAAATCCCTTTTCCGTAATATACATATCCTCACGCTCTATCCACGGTTCTCTCAAATCATCATCTTCTTCTTTGGAATCCGAGAAATTCAAACGAAAGCTGTCTTCAAGATTGCGATCTATTTGCTCCTCTATGTCAGCAATACTTACATCTTCAGGAACTGTTCCTCTAAACTTTACAAGTACCGTAATTTCTTTTGCCATAATTCAAAAACTTAAAGGTTATTCAAACAATACTTTAATGCCACACGAACTGGCCACGTCAAGTTCCAGCTTGGCTCCCTTGCTCAGTTCCCAGTCCTTCAGCATGTAGATATAGTCACAAGCCAGCAACAGGGCAATGTCGGCCCGCATGTGTGCTCTCCAATGAGCTTCATCCGGCAATCCGTTTCTGAAAGGGTTTACAGGGTCATAGCCTTGTGCTTTCAGTTCCTCCTCGGCACGGCTGAAGGCTTCCTTGCGCTCATCCATGTCATAGTGCGCGATAGCTCCACTGATATACACTTTCCCGGCACCAGTCGCCTTACCGCGCTGATAAGCCTTGTGCCGTTCCCACCGTTCCGGAACGACCACACTGTAATTGCACGATTGGCAGCAGCAGCCTTCTTCTTTCACCGGGAACGGATTGTATCCGTAGCCCTCATACTCTTTGCCGCAGATGCAGCACACTTTCTTTTCTTCTTTCTTTTCCATCACTTCAAATCTTTAATGTTTATTTGGCAGGACGGATGCCATACCTGAATATTCCGGGCAAACATCACATCCCTGGTTTCTATCACTACGTGTCCCTTTGTCTTGGCCCTGCGCAGACGGAGGTCGCTTTGTATGTTACGTTCTACCCAATCGTCCACCACGGCCTCCGCTTCCTGTCCTTTCAGGAGTATCTGGTACAGCTTATTCTCCCATTCCATTCAAATAATCCTCCATATTATCGTCCTTCAATGTTTTGGCAGCACCTTCTTCCCAAATCACATAGGGCTCACCGGGCTTTTCCATAAAGCGGCTCTTGCACCAGGCCTTGAAGCAGCTCACCATGATTTTCACATCGGCATCATATTCCACCTTGCGGGCGCTTCTGCCTGCCGGATGTGACCCTTCAGCATGGCTGATGAAGATAAACAGTTTCTTGGGGTGGCGCTCCTTAAACTCCTTGTAGGTCTTGTAGTTCAACCCGCTGTACTGGAAACTGTCGATAATCACAATGCCGGGACTGCCCCGGCGCTGCAGACGTTCCTCCAGCTGATCCATCGACTCGCGGTCAAGGATAACCAACCGCTTGCGCACCTCATCCATCTTATGCCGTTTCAGGCTCATCTGAAACGAAAGGCCGGTGCTTTCTTCCAGACTGTCATAGATTACGCGTCCGAAACCGCACAGGTACTTGGCCAACTGCATCACAAAGCTGCTCTTTCCGTTCCCGCTGGCACCCCAGATAATCCAAACGCCGCTTTTGGCAGGGTTGCCTATCGAGGCTTGCCAATCCCCGGTAAATTCATACCGGGGTATCTTCATATTCAGCACCTCACCGGGGCTGTAGGCTCTTTTCAGTTTCATGCTTGCATCCTCCTTAATTTTTCGATTTCGGTATATACGCGCCGCAAGCCGCCTCCGGTGCTGTGAACGATCTTGGCAATGTCGGTACCGTCCGGGGCATTGATTTTGGCTACAATGGCAGCCTGTGCCTTCAGGAACTTTTCGCGTTCCTGCGCATCATCCGGGGTCACCTTGCTGTAGGAGTCACCGTAGCGGCTCAACATTTCGGTATAGCCCACCTTCTTGCCTTCGATGGCGCGGTTGATCTTTTCCTTCAGCCCGTCTGCACCCATCATATACCACGCACAGCAGCGCTCGGTGGCGTTCCACAGGGCCTTCAGTTCAAGGAAGGCTTCATACTGCAGGTCGCCGGCTTCGTCCAGAATAACCAGGGGCGTATCTATCGTGCGGAGGTAGGCTACCAAGTCCTCATACACGTCGCTGTAGCGTCCGTTGCTGGTCACGCCGAATTCCTTGGCAATGTAGCGTATCAGCTTTAACTTGGTCTTCACCTGGCTGCAGTCCACATATACGGCGTGCTTGTGCTGCTTCACGTAAGCTTTCGCTGTAAAGGTCTTGCCGATATTGGGCATATCGCACAGGATGGCGCTCAGCCCGCTTCCCTGGCACACTTCCAGCTGCTTGCTCACAAACACATAGGTCGGGGTCTGTGCTGCCAGCCAGGGCATTTCTGTACGCAGTTGCACGCCCAATCTTCGGGCTATGCCTACCCAGTTGGCATCACTGACCTGCTTTTCATAATTGCCCCGCTTGATGGTATTGTACACACTGGGGGCTATGCCCAGTGCCGTAGCATGGCGGTTGTCACTGGGATAATTTTCACGGTCGGCGGCTATCGCTGCCACAATACGTTGCTTTACTTCATTTGTTATTTCCATTTGAATGCTGTTTTAAATTCGTTCTAACGTCGTTAATTATATCTTGGCTACTGCATCATGCTCGAAGGCACTGATGTCCATATAGGCTGAGTAATCTTCTTCCTCGGCTTGGGTAGGAAGGGGAACGGCTTCCGCCTGTACCTCTGTTATCAGTTTCGCTTCCTCTTTGGCAAGGATACCCACACGCTTGATCTTGCCGTCCTTCATCATCTTGTCGAATTGGGCTACATACTTGGATTGTTCGGTATAGGCTGCCTTGTCGGCTTCGGTCTGCTCAGCTGTATTCTCATTGTAACGGGCTACGGGCTTGCAGGTGGCGATATATCGTCCGTTCTGGTAGATATGTACCTCGTTGATGGTTCCGTCGGCATCGGGCAGATAATAGGCATCTACCTTGTAGTTCCTCGGCTCCAGCTTTTCGATGATTTCCGGGCTGGGCAGTCCGTATTGGTTGTACATCACCGTACAGTAGGTGTTCTGCCGGATGGTTGTTTCGGTGTGCTGCCCGATGAACCGGTAAAGAACGGCCTTGTCCCAAGGTGCAAGGTTCGGGTTCTGATGGGCGCAAAGCACATCCCATCGGCTCATGCCCGGATAGCGCTTTTGGTTTGGGTGAGGCTGCGCGTTGAAGGTCCGGATGGCGCGTATATCATCGGCTACCAGTTCTTCATAGCTGTAGGTCTTCACCTTGTAGGTGTTGTTCTTTTCGTCATACACCTTCTCTTCCTTCGGGCGGTTGGCTTCCAGCTTGGCCCACCAGCGACCGATACCTACCTGCGTGCGTTTCTCCACGCCGTACTTCTTTTCGCGGTTCTTGTGCTCGGCACGTTTTTCACGCGAGTTCCCGGGGTTACACCAGCGGATCAAGGGGAAAACGGTACCGGCTTGCATCAAGCCGTCGGCAAAGTCACTTACCAGGTGGTGTTCCACTTCCAGCTCGGCAGGGATATACATGCCGTTCCGGTCCAGGGTCTGGAACATGTTTCGCATGCAGTCCAAAAACAACTCGGTAGTCTTGTACCGGTTGTAGGCATATCCTACCACAGCGCCGCTCACCACATCATAGGCATAATAGGCTTTCACACGGTTGCCATCCTTCATCGGGCGAGGCAGGTCGCGGTCATCAAGGCTCACCTTGCTCAATGAGAACTCACCGATGCTGCGCAGATGGTAAGGGCGGTAGGCGTTGTTGAAATCCCATTGGCTCATGTGAAGCTTGGCTCTAAGGGCCTTGTTTTTGGGGTTGTTCAGGTAGTTGGCTACCGTGGCCGGACTCAATACCAGCGGATTTCCGTCCTTGTCGGTAAAGTCTGCCGGGTTCAACACCTCGCCGGTCTCGGGGTCATACAGTTCCAAATCACCTTGTACAAACATATTGTACTGCTCCCACACGGTGGTATTGAAGGGCTGCTCCGGCTGGGCATCGATGCTCAGCAGCAGGCGCTCAATGTCGTAGGTCACCTTCCGGCGGTTCTGGTTCATGAACTTGCGGCTGATAAGGCTTTCATAGCCGTTGGCCTTAAAATCATTTACACGCTTCTTGAAGCGGTTGGAACTCACAGGCAAGGTATGGCCGAACTCTGCTTGATAGTAACTGATAGCTCCAGCCAGTTCTCCCCAGTTCACTGGTCCTGCCTTCATGGCCTTACGCATAAAGGTGGCATCCTCCATGGCACGCATCACAGCTTCAATCACCGAAGCGTTTACCGTATATTCCTGGATGTGTTCCGGCGGAAGGGCATCACCGTTGTCAAAGCGGAATCGGGTGTAGAACTCCCGGGCTTTCGCATCGATGTGGTAATGGCTGCCGAGCCAATTTCTTATAACGTCCTCTTTCATGTCTCCGTATTTTAGTTTTATCCTTTCCTGAAACCGCAGTGGCATGGTCGCTATCTCTACCAGTGCATAGCTTCCAAGCCCCTTGCCGGGTCGCACTACGTTGATTTCTTTCTTGGCCGCTAATTTCTTGTAATTGGGTACCGACAGGATGGGAGCAAGTTCTTCTTCGGAAAGAGTGGAAGGATGAACGCCTTTCAGCGTGCGGCTTCTGCTGTAGTCAGCCTTCCCGTTCACCATCACCGGTCGGTCGTCGTAGGTCAGGTCATTGTAGGATATGCACAATATCTTTCCATAATACTCCATTTCATTTCTGTTTATAAGGCAGCTGCCATCTGTTGGGTCTCGTGCTGCAGCTGCATGAAGTCTGATACAAACTCACATTGGTAGGTTTCGGTCCGTTTTCCGTCCACGTACACGTCCACATCGTTGGTCTTCCGGTGGACTACCAGTTTTACACGGGGACCGAAGGTGCAGGTCATGGTTTTCTCGCACTCTTCAAAGGTGGTTTCGCAGTTCGGGATGAAGTTCCCGTCGGTCAGTTTACCGCCTCGCTTCAGGGCAAGGGTACGGATCCGGCGGGCCTGGTCGCTGTCACGGACAAAATTCAGTGCCTGCCACACAGCCTGACGGCTGCACTTAAAGGTCTTCATCAGGAAGGTCTTTGTCTCGTTATCTGTCAAAATCTGCTTTCTCATATCGTTTATCTCTTGATATATTGCTCATTTATAATTCCTCAATCGCTTTCCGCTTGATGTCATCCGAATCATCCGGAAGTATCTCGTAAAGGCGTGTTCCCTTTTTCAGTTCCTCAATCAGCACTTGCATGGCTTCCTCGCACACACAGCTCACATTCTCCAACACCCTGTAGGCATCCGAGTTACTGATCGCATCCTCTGTCATGAACTGTCCGGCCAAATCCATAGCCTGGTCGGCAATGTTCTGTGTATGGGCCGCACTGCTTATCATCGTGCGAAGCTTCTGCTTGAACTGGCGTTCAGCTCTCCCTTGATTGAAATTCTTTGCCATAAATCTAAATTTTAGAGGTTAATATCGTGGGGCGCGGGGAATCGAACCCCGACGGCTTTCTACGCTTTCTCATTTTCGATTTACCAACTCTCCGGCCGTGCCTGCCGCCCCTGCCCGTCTTTCCGGGCTGCCAGTTATCCGGCAATCTATTTGCCTTGTCCTTCTATCATCGAAAGGACAACCATCCTGTCTTCATCCCAAAGCGGAAGCCCCAATTCAATGGTCCGTTTCACCACTTCCATCTCACCGACCAGCCCTACCGCTTCTTTGCGGAAATCGGTATCGTCATACGCATGCGCCTTGCCAATCAGGAAGTCGGTCAGGTTGCCGATAACTTCCTTTTGCCGTTCACATTTCATCTCATAGTTCAGCACCCGTACATGGACATCGCGGATAATCCGGCTGTCCCCATGTTTCTTGAAATCTTTGCAGAACTCATCCTTGTTCATCGAAGTGTTCAGATAAACCGCATGGATGTAATCAAAATCCTCTGCTGTAGGGGTTATCCCCGTCCGTTCCATAAATTCTTGCTGTGTCATAATCCTTATGTTTTTATTTTTCTTCTATATGTATCATGTCCAGTATGTTGTCCGTCGCCATGCTGTTGCATACAAGGATGGCAGCCTTCACCCCGTTTTCCTTCATCCACCTCTTTGCTTCGGCAATGGCAGGTGATTTTTGCCAGCCGTCTGAAATGGCAGCACCCAAATCATTATAGTGCTCATCTGTCAGTTCAAACCAATATCGTTTCATTTTCTTTAATCCTTAAAATTCGCTAATCACACGCCTTTTTTGTATATTTGGCGCGCTGTTTACATCTTAAACACGCTGCAAATATATAGAATTATTTCAATACACCAAACTAAATATGGAAGAAAATCAATGTAAAGGCATGAATTTTATAGAAAGACTTCAATATTTCATGGAGAAAAAGGGCATAAATGACAATCAAATGACTGTCAATGCCGGTCTTTCTGTTGGACTTATCGGGAAAGCAAAGGTGTCTGGCAAAGGTATGAGCTCAATGAATATTGAAAAAATTCTATTAGCCTATCCAGAATTATCTGCCGATTGGTTACTTACTGGTGCAGGTAGCATGTTGAAAGATGATTTGAACGGCATTCAAACAGCAGACGAAGCCAATCCTTCGACTCTGCCTACAACATCTATGAACCCATCTGTCGGCACACCATACTACGATGTTGACTTTATTGGGGGATTCGATGAGGTGTTCAACTCTCAGGTAAACATACCCGCCACCAACATCGTAATAAGGGGATTCGAAAAAGCCAGCCTCTGGTGCAATGTCACCGGCCACTCCATGGAGCCCAAAATAAACCATGGCGACATTATCGCCCTGCGACAATGCACACTCAACGACATCCAGTATGGAGAAATCTATGCAGTGGTATTGGACACCATCCGTACCATTAAAATCCTGCGCAGGTCGCCGGATCCAAGCAAGTTGCGCTTCATTCCCATCAATACAGAGGACTACGATGAGCAGGAATTCGACAAATCACGCATCATGAATGTCTTTGAAGTCATTGGAAGCATCAGCAAGTTCTTCTAATGAGGAAGCACATGCGTCATATCACCCAACAGGCACAATAAGACGCACGCACACACTTTTAGAGGCATTTACAGAGTATCAGGATGCAAAAACAACTGTAAATCAAAGGCTTCACGCTATATATATAATGTGTATCAATAAAATAAGTGTCGTTTTTCCTATCTGAAAACAGCGAAAAACGGCACTTATTTACTTTTGCTACATTCTTTCCTATTTCGGGCGAACCCTACAAAATCCGAAAAAGTAACCCTAAAAGTAACCCTAAACTCATTAAAGTAGTAACCCTAAACAGTAACCGTAATAGTAACCCTAAACTCAAAATTACCACCCGTAAGGGCATAAAAAAGGGGAGCCATAAGCTCCCCAATCAGCATTCAAAGAAATAACGCCTACAAGCCTTTCTAACGGCGTTATTATGTCGTTCTAACCATTGCCCTTACTACCGCCCGAAATGAGCGTAGATTGCTTAATTATAGCCTTTTTCGTGCATATTGTGCCGTTACCAGACAGTCCGGCATGAAGCAGGTAGTTCTTGGTCGCTCCCACCTGATCTGCAGTCAGAACCGTATAAACAGCAGATATACTGCTGAAATACCAGTCTTTCTGCTTCGTTCCATCTATTTTATGCAGCAAATGCACATGAATCACTTTGGCCATATTTGTTTCTATTATGCTGCAAATATACCAAATAATACTTATTTGGAAGAAATTCAAGGCATCATATTTAAAAATAGACACAAAAAAACGGCCACACAGCCGTTCCCACCATCATATAACCAAATCTACCAACCCAGCCACAAAACGGCCACACAGCCGAAAATAAAGCCCTTCCAGGCCGTTTTAACCCCATCTGCAAGCCCAATGTAAAGCAATCGCCCGATGATCCGAAGAAAAGCCTCTCAAACGTAAAGCAGATGTAAGTCCATGTAAAGGAAAAAACCGCTTTGAAATATTCAGCCCATTTCCCCAATCATGCCTAAACCATTTGGTTTTCAAAGCCTTTCGCCCATTTTTCCCGACCATTGAAAAAACCGCTTCGTTCTATGCCCCATAAAGTGATGGAACATATTGTATTTTTTTATTTTCTCTTCATAACGGTTCAGTATGGATTCTTGGAATAATTATTCACTTTTTCTACCATATATAGCAGTTTTACAAAGTCCACATATCAAAATCTATATAAAACCAGAATATATAAAAAGTCTTTAGAATCGCAAAATTGCATAAACTCGCAATTTCTGAAGCCGCATAGTCGATAACATATTTGTGGCGCTAACACTGACAAAAGCCAATGATGACACCAACAAGGAGAGAACATAAAACAAAAAGGGAAAGAAACCGGAGTTTTAAGTCGCGGTTTCTTTCCCTTTATATATTATATAATTAAGGTATACTTGCAGTATTACTCTTTAATTCTAATCAGCAAATTAGCAAGGATAGCAGTCAAGCCACCAGTTGTAATACCCGAAGAGAAGATATTACGCAATGTATCGGGTAGCTGACACAAGATTTCGGGAACCAACTCTACGCTTAATCCGAAAGAGAAGCTAAGAGCCATTACCAAGGTAGCCTTACGAGTCATAGGCTGCGATGCGATGATACGGATACCAGCAGCTGCAACGGTTCCGAACATCAGCAAGGTAGCGCCTCCCAATACTGGACCAGGCATCAGCGAGAACACCAAACCTACTGCGGGGAACAAGCCCAACAGAATAAGGAATCCGGCGATGTAGAATCCTACGTAGCGGCTGGCTACTCCGGTCAACTGAATCATACCGTTGTTCTGAGCGAATATTGAATTGGGGAATGAGTTGAAGATACCTGCCAACATAGAATTGAAGCCATCTGCCAGAATACCGCCCGAAGCACGCTTCACGAATACTTCATCGTCTACAGATTCTCCCGAAATCATTGAGTTGGCTGTGATATCACCGTAAGCTTCGATAGCCGTGATAAGATATATAAGTCCCAACGCTATGATAGAAGATAAATCGAACGAGATACCGTATTTAAAAGGCATAGGTATATTAAATCCGCCATAGCTCTGTATAGAAGAGAAATCTACCATTCCCAATATCCAAGCCAAGATGTAGCCTACCGCCAATCCGATGACAATAGAACTCATACGCAGATAGCGATTCGAACTACGATTGAATATAATAATTAGAATAAGCACCAAGGCAGCGAGTCCCACGTGCTGAAACGCACCGAAAGTGCCGTCGGCTTGAGCTGTCGCTCCACCGCCACAAGCGGAAATTCCAACTTTTATCAGACTCATACCGATAAGGGTAACAACGATGCCCGATACCAATGGGGTGATAATGCGGCGAGTGTACTTCAGCACTCTACTGATGGCCATCTCTACCGACGATGCTACAATACAAGCACCGAATATGGAAGACAATCCCCCAGTAAGTCCAGCAGATATAATAGGACCGATAAAAGAGAAGCTGGTACCCTGAATACACAGCAGTCCGCATCCTATAGGACCTACTCTACGACACTGAATGAAAGTAGAAATACCAGAGGCGAACAATGCCATTGAAACCAAGTATCCGGTAGTCTCCAAATCAAGTTTCAAAGCTCCCGCTATAATAAGAGGAGGCGTAATAATGGCAACGAAAATAGCGAGCAAATGTTGCAGCGCCGCAAAAAGAGTTTCTTTAAGAGGCGGACGATCATTCAACTTATAAATAAGTCCGGAAGACTGAGCTGAAGTAGTTTGTTCTTGTTCCATCGTGCAGTTTCCGATTATTCTTTGATCTTGATATTACAATTGTCCAAGCTCTCTATAATAGCCAATGATTCAACATGAATACCTTGTCCACGCAAGAAGTCGCCACCATGCTGGAATGATTTTTCAATCAGGAATCCCATTCCAACCAATTCGGCACCGGCTTGATTTACAAGGTCGATAATACCCTTTGCTGCGTTTCCGTTAGCCAAGAAGTCGTCGATGAACAGCACTTTATCGCCTGGCTGCAGATAATCCCTACTTACGCAAACATCGTAGTTATTGTTTTTAGTGAAAGAATAAACCGTAGTAATCAACATGTTATCCATGGTGCTTGGTTTTTTCTTCTTAGCGAACACTACAGGCAATTCGAGCAGATAGCCCACCATGATAGCCGGAGCAATACCGCTGGCCTCAACCGTAAGCACTTTATTGATTTTAGTACTTGCAAAACGGCGAACAAACTCTACCGCCATCGATTTCATCAGAATAGGGTCCATCTGATGATTGATGAAATTGTCTACTTTTAATATCCCTCCCTCGAAACATTTACCGTCGCGCAGGATACGATCTTTCAATGCTTTCATTTAAATATAGGTATTAACGTTCTACTAATGTTTTAAATGTTGCAAATTTAGATGTTTTTTCTGGCTCGATAAGTTTTAAGGGAGAGATATTATAAAAAAATTATTCAGTTTTATTCCTGAGGAGTATCATTCACTACTATATCCTCTTTAATTTCTTCGGTATTCCAGTTGGTAACTTCGCTACCTTCTACTACCAATCCTTGCTTGCGAATACGGATTTTGTACTTGTAGCATGTTCCGCTTACAAATGTGCGGTCAATGCCTTGGGTAGAAGCTGTATAGTTAGCGTCGTCTCGGGTATAACTGATAGAGAAGTCAAGTTTGGTTTTCTCAGCCAAAGGATTAAGCGCAAGCACTACCTGACAGCCTTCTGTGCCTACTTCTTTTCCTACCGTTACATCAAGCTTATCAGCAGTAACCTCTTCGTTTACCGCTTTCATGCCTTCGGGAGCAGCGAAGCTATAGGTGTGCTTGCCGAATATTCCGCTACCAGAGAGAGTAGCCGTATTGATAGTAGTTTCGCTATCGCCTTCTTCTTTCAGCAATGTTATCACCAACAAGCTATACTGATGTTTGAACGCGTAATCTCCGGTAAAAGAAACCTTACCGTTATTATCCTTATAACTAACAGATCTTTTTGCGACAAGGAAATCTATCGAACCGAGGTCTTCAAGCTTACCGCTCTGAGTATTCAAGTCGGGCATCGCTATCGATGTTCTCTGAGCACCTTCTACAAACGGATAATAAGCACAGAACTCAAGAGCACCCGACTGTGAAGGCCAGTCTTGAGGAGCAGACGACCATGCTCCACCATTATAACTCCATGCGGTAGCCTCATCGCTATCCGGCATAAATAGTCCGATCATATCACCATCGGCAAACGAAGTATGTCCATCGCCTAAAGAAGATGTGGTACGTGCCGCCATGCCAGATACCGAAGCTTCAACCTGCAATCGAGCATCCAATGTGTTATCACCTTCATTTACCATTTCACTTTTTTGGCATGCCGAAAAAGACATCGCCGCCATCAGACTAAGTCCGAACAAAATTTTGTTTCCCATAGTTATTAATTTTATTGATGTATATATATAGGACGCAAAACTTCCATTTTATCCAATAAAAAGAACGACTTTTTTCATTTTCACCCCCATTTTTATTCATTTCGCGCCGAAATGAATGTAAAATAAGACTAAAGGCAGGTAATCTTTCAAGGCGATTCGCAGAGACTTCAAGGCCTGTCCGATGCGATAATTCACAGTTTGCGGCGACACATTCAGGCGTTCCGCTATCTCGCGGTGCGTAAGCTGCTGGTTGCGCGTCAACTCATAAGCCTCCTTAAACTCGGGTGGCAATTTATTCACGGCATCCTTATAAAGGTGGAGCAATTCCTCGGTCAAATAAATATCAGGGTCTTCGAACTCAGTTTCGTACTTCTCCACTATTTCCTGAAGTACTTTACGTTTCACTTCGATATGCGACAAACGGTTCAGCGCCTTATTCTTTACGATGGTAAACATCAACGTCTTGAAGTTCAGTTCTTCCATCAGAGTACTTCTGTTTTCCCAGAGCCAAAGCATCGTGTCCTGAACAATTTCTTCCGCTTCTTCTAATTCGCCCACATATTGCGAGCAAAACACACAAAGCCCCCTGTAATAATGCCGGTAAACGGCATCGAAAGCCACTTCTCCATCCCGCTTTAAAGCAGCAATCACAGCTCTATTGTTCTCGAAATCGATATATCCAGAAGGCATTATTTGCGTTTTTGTATTTGTAAAATTCGACGAATACAAATGTAATCATAATAACAAGAAAAGGGCCAAATAAAATTTTCTTTTTTTCTTTTTAGTATATTACCATCTCAATTGTATTATAATAGAGATAGTACTATTTTTATCGCTAAAAGATTGTCATGAACGAAGATATTATATTGAAATACCTGCAAGGCAAAGCCGACGCACAAGAGTGTCTGGAAGTAGAAATCTGGGCACAAGACAGCCCCGAGCATCAGAAAACCTTGGAGCAACTCTACTACACGCTCTTCATTGCCGACAGAGCCGATGCTCGAGACCGCATAGACACGGAGTCTGCCTTGCGTAAACTTAAAGGTGAAATAAAGAAGAAGGAAAAGGAAAGCTCTTACAAACGTTCGTTTACCCGCTTTTACCGTATGGTGGGAATGGCAGCAGCCTTCATTGCCGGAGCCGTATTTGCCGGAGGAGTGGCTTACGGACTTCTTTCCGACCGTTTTGCGGATTACACCGTCAGCACTTCTGCCGGACAGCGTGCACAAGCTACCTTGCCCGATGGCAGTAAAGTATGGCTTAATGCATCTACTAGTTTAGTATACAAAAACTCTCTATGGAGCACAAAGCGTGAGGTTGACTTAAGCGGAGAAGCTTATTTTGAGGTGGCGAAGAATAAATATCTGCCGTTTATCGTAAGCAGTAAGAAGATTAACACACGCGTATTGGGTACTAAGTTCAATGTGCGTGCCCGTGCCGAAGAGCATCGCGTAGTAACTACCCTACTCCAAGGTTCTGTCCAGATGGAATCGCCCATTGCTCCCGAAGGACGAATACTCAAGCCTGGGCAATCTATGACCATCGACACCCATACCTATCAGGCAGAGTTGGTTGAATACTCAAGTCCCAACGATATACTTACATGGATAGACGGACGTCTCCGCTTCAACCGGAATACACTGTCGTCTATCACTTCGCTTATGGAGAAGCTCTACGACGTGAAGTTCGTATACGAAGATTCATCACTCCGCAACGAGCAGTTTACGGGTGATTTTTCTACCGACTCTACTCCCGATGCCATCTTAGAGGTATTGTCGCTTACTAACCACTTCGGCTTCTACCGCAAGGGAGACGTAATTCATCTTACTAAGCAATAAAACATCATAGGCATAAAACAGAAACAGCGATATGCAAATCTTAATAATGTGATTTGCATATCGCTGTTATTGCTTACCTATATCTTTTCAATTTTAGACAATTCATCTATCAACGCCGGTCTTCGAGGTCGTCGTGCTTTCTGCTGCTCAATTATTTCATAAGCCTCTTTACTACCTCCATATCCGATAAGTGTTTCCAGCATGGAAGCCCCATATCGATAAGAATTTCGATCGGATGCACTATCAAAATAGCTCACCACGCACTCTGTGTACAACTTTATAAACTCTTCTTTATAAAGCTCAAAAACCTGCTTTGGCGCATCCTCCAAAAGACATTTTTGGGGATGTTTTCCAAGGTACTCTATATATCTATCCCACATGTGTTCTTGAGTATAGATATACAGAAGCAAAGACTCTTTTCCACCTGCATCAGTAATCAATGATTCTACCCACTCTTTCCAGTCTGTTTGTGCAATCTTGCTTTTCATTAACGAATACATCGCTTCCATCGTGATATCCATACCGTCCGATTTACCAAACCGAATTATATTCCTAAGGAAAAGATCACGAGCCAAACGAATTATATTAGATGTATCGTCTCTTTGCAAATACACCTTCATCTCCCATTCTTTCCATTCACAAACAAGTCCACCTAACTCAGCGTCATCATTAACACCCTGTACTGCTATACGCAGTACTTCGTCGAGATTATTCTCATCCCATGCCATCTGAAGAAGTCTTCTACGGAACTCATCATTCTCAATATGTGAATACATAAAACTACGTTGTTCTTCAATTGTACCACAGCGAGACATCATCTTCAGTTTATATGATTGAGCTTGATCATAAGCATGCTTCTGACTCCAATCATCCTCTTTAGGCTTTTTGATTTCATCTAATGCAGAAATGACTTCTCTTTGCTGCTCTGGAGTTTCGGCCAAAGTAATAGCAAAGTCAATCCAATTCCACCACCAATCCCAACCTGCCAAGTTTTTATTTCTAAACCGAGTCAATGCCAGCTTATACAGATTTAACTTTATCTTCTCAGGTAGTTCATGTTCAATTAACGATGTCCATAGTTCAAAACAGCTGTAAACTATTCCACTAAGTTCTCCTGCACTGTCATCTCCACTAATAAGAATATCTTCTGCTTCATTGGCAACACCAGTCAATATGGCAATTGCAGTATTCCATTGCTGACGATTTATGGCATTTTCTGCTTCTTCAAGTATACGGCTCACACTCATATTGAACTCAAAGCTATCTCGGTAACTAATATAACCTTGACCACTATATTCTTCTATCAAATCTTCAATAATAGAAGAATATCTTTCAGGAGTAGGAACCGATTCCATACCATATCCCAATGCAAGAAAACGATTGCAAACATGCACGTTATTCTCACATTCTTCCCTAATAAACTCTTCAAGTTGGTTCTTATCAAGCAACTCCAATAGTTCATCAACTTTTGATTTTATACTCTTTGTTTCCATATATCAACATCCTTCTACTAACAATTTCAGCAAAGTAAAACATTGCTTTTATATAACTTATTGCAATATTGCATAATTTCCCAACATCTACAAACAGAGATATTAAAAACAGTAATTTAATTGGCAATTTTATTTGGCTATAAAATACAGAAAAAGCGATATGCAAATCTTAATAATGTGATTTACATATCGCTTTTATGTTATGCTTTAAGCCGAACAGGTCAGCTAGCGAGCAATCTTTTAATATTCTTCTTCGTTGAAGAAAAAGTCTTCTTTACTAGGATAGTCTGGCCATATATCTTCAATGCTTTCGTATATTTCGCCTTCGTCTTCCATTTCTTGCAAATTCTCTATTACTTCCATCGGAGCACCCGAGCGCATTGCATAATCAATCAACTCGTCTTTTGTTGCCGGCCATGGAGCATCTTCCAATTTTGAGGCCAATTCCAATGTCCAATACATATCTTCTAAGTTTTAAAATGTTTTACATGTTTGTTTATGTGCCACAAAAGTATAACTTTTTATGTCATTAGCAACTCTTATCCCAAAAAAAATCATTGGAGTCTGTTAAAATGTTTAAGTTACGCGATAAAACGAATAAATAGTCTGATAATCGGTTAATAAAGCGTTTCACTTCGGGGGATATAACGATGTTTTCTTGCTCTTCAAGTCCAAGTATGCGCCGCTCGGCACGACGGCATATCGTACGGCATACGTGACACACAGAGGCGGGATACGAACCGCCTGGAAGTACAAACCGGTGGACTTGCGGCAGGATAGAATCTATTTCATCGATGGCTTGTTCCAATCGTTCTACAGCATCATGATGAATGCATCCGCCTTCGTGAATAGCGGTAACGCTCTGGTCGGTAGCTAAGTATGCGCCTACAGAGAACAATTTGTTCTGTACATATCGCAACATTTCTATCTGCCTACTGTCATCTATCAGCGAAACGAGCATCCCGATATTTGCATTCAGTTCGTCTATCGTGCCATAAGCTTCAAGACGGATATGTGTTTTAGCTACGCGAACTCCACCCACCAACGATGTAGTCCCGTCGTCTCCGGTACGAGTATAAACCACGCTCTTTTTCATAGTAGTAATATTTATATCAAAGGAAATTAACAATGCGATGTTCTTTTATGCGCTTCTTATCAAAAAACACTAGTCCCACATCGTATAGATCGAAGGTGACTCCCGTCCGCGGGTCGGTTATCAACTGTTTCCACCATCGCCGCTTTTGCGCAGTAGCGTATGGCTTGCCTATCACCAAACATGTGTTTGATGATACATAAGGCATTATCATCTCCACGTATTCCGCATAGTGTGGGGTATGAGCTATATGAATAAGTGTCGGCAACTGATTTTTGTTCTCTTCAAACCAATGAGAAAAGGCTGTCATTCCACCGCCTCTATAGTCTATTTTAGGCGATATATTCGATAACAGAGCGGTAGTTTCGGGTAGAATCGCTTCGTCGAAAGTAGTCAGTCGTGTTTTCTTTCCACTTACCAGATAGCACGCCTCTATTCCGCTGCCAGTACCTAATTCCAGCATAGCCCCTGGCTGAAGATAATTGGCCAACCTAAGAAAGAACTTGTCGGCCTTCTCTCTGTAGCACAAACGGCTTTTGCTGTTAGAGCGAAGACTATGCAGGAATTTATAACTATAATAAGGAGCCTGCTCATACACTACAAACGTAATGAGATAAAAGTCGGAGGGCGAATGCACCCCGTAACCTTTACGATGCCGAAAACGTCGGCACCAATTCCATCCGCGTATAAACATGCTAGTCATAAATCTTTCTTTCTGATTGAATCGTCTGAATGCAAATTTAATCAAAAATGCCAAAACGCCAACAAAAAAATATTGCCACCTCTGCACTTACCTAAAAGTACAGAAGCAGCAATACCATTTATTCCTTGTAGTGCATCACTGCCAAAAGGCAAGCGGCGACATTACTGACGCTGTCCTAATTTATCGTCCAGATAGAACAAACCAGCGGCATCGCTGCATTTCTTCAATTTGGCTACGATATTTTCGGCAGTAGCTTCTTCTTCTACCTGTTCGCGAACATATCCCCACAAGAAGTCTTGCGACGGTTTATCTTTTTCTTCAGAAGCGATGTTAACCAACTCGTTTATCAAGTCTGATACATGACATTCATGGTCGTATACATGCTCGAACACTTCAAGCACGCTACCCCATCCTTGCGGCACTACATCAATCTTGTCTACCAAGGCTGTTCCGCCACGTTTTATCAGATAGTTAGCTAATTCGTAAGCATGAGTCAACTCTTCTTGCGACTGCTTCTTCATCCAACTAGCGAATCCGTCAAAACCTTCTTTCTGCAAATAGAAAGACATTGAAAGATAAAGATTAGAAGACCACATTTCTGCTGTAATCTGGTCGTTCATCGCTGCTTGTAATTTTTCAGAGATCATAATATAATATGCGTTTAAATTGTTATTAATCGATTCTTTAAATCACTAAGTATAACGACAAATGAGATACCAGCCTCGGCAGATGGCATGTTTTTTTAACTTCTTTAAAAGACCGCCCGCCTCTCACTGCCAAATTGACATATAAACAGAGCCGTTTATTTACGACGCTTTCTTCTCTTTCACTTCAGAATGAGCTTCAACCACATTTACTACATAGTCGCCCAGTTTCTCGCATTCGCCTATGATATCCATATAATGCGTTCCCATCTGGTAACCATAAGCCTTATTATTCACGTCGATTATATTCTGATCTTTCAGCTGTGCGCGATAATTGTTTATCTCATTCTCCAAGTTGAACGACTTGTTCACATCTACCACATGATGTGTGTCTTCTACCAACGCTATCATCTGCGTAAGCGCCTCATCGGTCAGGCGGAACATCTGATGGATGTGTTCGTACTGCTTTTCGGTAAAGTCGGTACTGCAACGGCGTTTGCGGTTGATTGTGCGCGAAATATTGTAGCAGCTATCACCAATACTTTCTATCTCGGTCACCTCGCGCAGCATCTCACGAATCTCCATCTTACTTTCAAAACTCAATCGCCCGTCGGATACTCGTGTAAGGTAATTGGCGATTTCAACCTCCATATTATCGCTGATGTTTTCGTACTTCTCTATGCGCGAGAAGAGCTTGTTGAAATCGTTCTCGTTTTCAGTATGCAACAATTGTTCTACCATGCGGAACATGCGCTGTATACGCTCGGCGAACAAGTTGATTTCCTTGCGAGCCTGAAGAATAGAAAGCTCGGCTGTAGACAGCATACCACCGGTAATGAACTGCAAGCGGTATTCTTCTTCCTGCTCTTTCTGAGGAATGATTTTGCAGACGGCTTTCTCTATAAACTTAACGAACCATATCAAGAAGAGCACGTTACATACGTTGAAGCAGGTATGGAATGCCGAAAGCTTAAACGATACGGCAACTCCTTCGGCTGGAGAAACGTGCATAACGTCATCTATAATCCAGTCTACCATTGAGAGGAAAGGCTCAAATATGGCCAAGACCCATATTACACCGAACACGTTAAACAAGAGATGCGCCATAGCCGCTCTACGTGCCTGCGTATTGGCGGTAAGCGCTGCCAGATTGGCAGTAATGGTTGTACCTATGTTTTCTCCCAACACAAGCGCCGCTCCAAGCTCAAAGCTTATCCATCCGTTGGCACACATAATCAACGTGATGGCCATAGTAGCCGCCGAAGCCTGCACTATCATGGTAAGTATAGTACCTATTAAAACAAAGAGGATTACTGAGAAATACCCCATATCAGTGTAATTCTGCACGAAAGCCAGCATTTGAGGATTCTGACCAAGGTCGGGGGCGTTGGTCTTGAGAAGATTCAAGCCCATAAAAAGAAAAGCGAAACCGAAGATGAACTCGCCTACAGACTTACGAGAACTTTTTTGAGAGAACAGCAGTGGAATGCCGAATGCCAGTAACGGAAGGGCAAACGCCGATACATCCACCTTAAAGCCGAGAGCTGAAATAATCCACGCGGTAACGGTTGTACCGATATTGGCTCCCATGATTACCCCGATAGACTGGGACAAGGTAAGCAAACCGGCATTAACAAAACTCACCACCATTACCGTGGTTGCAGAAGAGGACTGAATCAAAGCGGTTATCAACACCCCGGTTAAAACGCCGGTTACCCGATTCGTGGTCATCGCGGTCAGGATACTGCGAAGGCGGTCGCCCGCAAACTTCTGAAGTCCCTCACTCATGATTTTCATTCCATAAAGGAATAGCGCTAAAGACCCTAACAACGCTAAAAAATCATAAAAAGTATATTCCATTTGTAATTAATTAAATATGCAAAAGGCTTTCAATCGTTTTTATGTGTAAATTAACTGCCAATTAAACAGGAACTGTAACTCATATTTCGATTATGCTACAAATATATTGCAAAAATAATAATCTTACAAAAGAATTCAACGAAGGCTGCTCACTTTTGGATATATATAATGGTTTTAAACTAGAAATGCCATACGGCCCTATCAGCGCAAAAGTGAATAACAGAGTAGAATGCCTCAACTTCAAGGTGTATTATAATAAGGATGTTGAATTTCTTGATATCACCAGCGCATCGGGCATGCGTACCTACATGCGCTCGCTCTGTTTCGTATTGGTAAAGGCGGTAGAAGACCTTTATCCGCAGGGGAAGATATCGCTTATGCAGGCCATATCGAAGGGATATTATTGCGACTTGCACCTGGCCGACCGTAGCATCGGACTGGATGATGTTACACGCATCAAGAAACGTATGCAGGAGATTATAGCCGAGGATTTGCCTTTTATCCGTACCGACTGCCATACAACCAAGGCAATGCAGCTGTTCCGCGAACGAGGCATGGCGGATAAAGTGAAGTTGCTGGAAACTACAGGCGAACTATACACATCTTATTATACATTAGGAGATACAGTTGACTATTATTATGGCAGCTTAGTGCCAAGCACAGGATATATCAAGCTGTTCGATGTAGTGAAATACTACGACGGACTGCTGCTGAGAGTGCCCAACCGTAAGAACCCTACCCAACTGGAAGATGTCATAAAGCAAGAAAAGATGCTCGATGTATTTCAGGAATATCATCACTGGAACGACATCATGGGCATAAGCACTGTGGGCGACTTTAACGAAGCGTGCAACCAAGGGCATGTAACCGACCTTATAAATGTATCCGAAGCGCTTCAGGAAAAGAAGATAGCACACATAGCCGAAGAGATTGCCCAAAGAAACGAAAACGGCAATAAAGTGAAGCTTGTGCTGATAGCCGGACCGTCGTCTTCGGGTAAAACTACCTTCAGCAAGCGACTCAGCATTCAGCTCATGACAAACGGACTGAAGCCCTACCCTATCTCTATGGACAATTATTTTGTTGACAGAGAACATACTCCGAAAGATGATAACGGAGAGTACGATTTTGAATCGCTCTATGCGCTCGACCTTCCATACTTCGAGGCTCAACTGCAAGCATTGTTGGCAGGCGAAGAGATAGAGCTGCCACGCTTTAACTTCACTACCGGAAAGCGAGAAGCCAGTGGAGAGAAGCTACGCATAGACGACAACATGATTCTTGTGCTCGAAGGTATACATGCGCTCAACCCAAAGCTGATACCTAATATCCCCGACAGCAATAAATACAAGATTTACGTATCGGCACTCACCACCATATTGTTAGACAACCATAACTACATCCCCACAACAGATAACCGCCTGCTTCGTCGCATCATACGCGACTATAAGTACCGCGGCTACTCGGCTCAGGAAACCATCTCTAGATGGGAAAGCGTGCGTGCAGGCGAAGACAAATGGATATTCCCCTATCAGGAACAAGCCAACGCCATGTTCAACTCGGCGCTGCTGTTCGAACTGGCAGTACTTAAAGACTATGCCGAGCCTATCCTACGCAAGGTGCCCAATAGCTGTGCCGCCCATTCCGAAGCCCGCCGCCTGCTTCGTTTCTTGAAATACTTTGTATCAGTACCCGATAACCAACTTCCGCCTACCTCGCTGCTGCGTGAGTTCTTAGGAGGAAGCAGTTTCAGATATTAATCATTAACCCATAAAACTAATCATGAATTATCAATTTGAGATTTGTGCCAATTCAGTAGAGAGTTGCATCGCCGCTCAGCAGGGAGGCGCCCACCGTGTAGAACTATGCGCCGGAATCCCAGAAGGAGGAACAACCCCATCGATAGGAGAAATAAAGACCGCCCGTAAGATGATAGACATCAAGCTGCATGTCATCATCCGCCCTCGCGGAGGCGATTTCTTGTACTCTCCTATAGAGAAGAATAGCATGATAGAAGATATTTACGCCGCTCGCGAAGCCGGAGCCGACGGTCTGGTGTTCGGTGCTCTTACTCCTGATGGTGACATCGACCTTCCGTTGATGAAAGAGTTGATGAAGGCGTCGGGCGATTGTCCCGTCACTTTCCACCGCGCTTTCGACCGCTGTAAGGACCCCATCCGCGGATTGGAAGAGATTATCGACTTAGGAGCCGCACGCATCCTTACTTCTGGTCAGCAGCCTACAGCTCCGCAGGGTGCAGGCCTTATCCGTAGCTTAATAGAACAAGCCAACGGCCGCATCATCATCTTAGCCGGTTGCGGAGTCAATGAAAACAATATCCATAAGTTGGCAGAAGAAAGCGGTGCTCACGAGTTCCACTTCTCCGCTCGCGAAGGCATACGCAGTGCCATGCGCTATTCTAACCCAGAAGTACTGATGGGCAGTGCCGATGTAGACGAATACCTGCGCAATGTTACCACAGCAGAGCGTGTACGCCGCACCATTGCAGCATGTCTTGGAGAAAAATAAGCTTCTCTTTTTATTGAGATAATATAAGTAAAGGCTCGGAGCAAAACGCTCTGGGCCTTTGTTGTTATAGGCGATAAATGATACCATAAATTGGGGGGGGGGGGAATTAATGTTCAACCACAAAACAAGCATGAAATCACATTTTTTCAGCCATTATTTCAACCATATCTATAAAATTATAATTCAGATAGTTAAGGTCTGTTTCCCATTAAGTTTCAGGCATGTTTTCAACATCAGACGCTTCTAAAATTCAGCCCTATTAAATAAAATATATATTTAATAAAATAAATGAAAGGACTCGAAATTCCGATGAAATTTCAAGTCGCACATAATCGCCACAAGGCGATATTCAGAAAGAATAATATATAGTAAATTAGCATATGCCATCATGAATGCATAAACCGCCGAAAAAAGAATTCGATAAGTCAATCAAATCATCGTATTCTTTCACCTGGATCATCGTATTCTTTCATTTGAAGCATCGCATTCTTTTGTTATCTTTCTCGCGAGCTTTCTTCACCTCTCTATAACACCTTCTGAAGCCGATTCTTATAGATAATACACAGAGAAGTAAAACGACAACGGAAGAACTTCAAGCCAGAATTATTCCAACAAAAAGTAGAGCTACTACGAACAAAGCTCTTCTTCAAGCATGAAATAGAAACAAGATGTTTCACCATAGAAGACATGTAGTCAATTAAGCATAGAGCACATTATGCAATTGAAATTCAACATATTCTAAATTCACCCACCGATGAATTAACCGTAGATGAATTTCAAAAGCGAACTATAGATTACAAACGCATATTGTTTCAACAGTAAATTCCACTAACATAAAAACCCGCTCACCTTAGAAGAACCTTCATCAGTGAGCGGGCGAACGATGTTTTATTTATTCCAATTTACTTGGCTTTCGATAATACCGGATTGGCTCCGGAAGTGAGTTGCAAAGCCTCGGGATGCTCTTTAATATACGACTCGATGTGACGTACACGCTTCTCTTCGAGTATCTCGTCTACTGCTATCAGAATACCTGTCTCTTCTACATCGCCAAAACCGTAGTTGATGGCGGTACCAAACATACGCATGGTGGGCGACAGACTCATATATGCATTAACAAGAGGCGGGATGTTATAACCCAACTTGCGAACCTCGGTGTTCAGTACTTTATAGTCTTCCTTAAATGTATCGTATGGGAACATCTGCTTAAGCAAGTTCTCGTCGGCCTCTATTTTCAACGGATGTGTAGGAGTGATAAGTCCGTCTTTGTCAGAAAAATGCTTCTTCAAGAAATAAAGGATCATATCTCTACCCAAACGGTGGTAGCTGGGATACATGGTCATCTTTCCAAAGAAATACTTCACGTTGGGTTTAACCACGGTCAAAGCGCCAAGTCCGTCCCACAGGTTATCGAGAGCGAAAAGACCCTTAGCGCCTGCACGCGACGACTGATACTCGAGTGTTACGAACGAACGGCCCAACTCGATGGTGGTAGGAAGATACTCCTTTAAGAACTTAGGAGAGAAATCGAACATGTGGGCTGTTGCCAAGATAGGCTTGCCTTCGCTATCGAACTCTACCTCGTCGCCTAAGATATAACGGTAACCGCCAAGAATTTCTTCAGCTTCGGGGTCCCATACTACCAACTGCTGATAAGGATTCTCCATCAAATCGTATTCGTCCAAATCAAGAGACTTTCCCGTACCGCCTCCGGCTGCCCTGAATGCTATCTCACGCAAACGGCCTATTTCTTTAAGCACGTTAGGAGCGTTCTTCCAATTTATTATATAAATTTCGTTATGACTCTTATTGGTCGTTCTGAGCCGTCTTTCAGGCGTCAGCTCCGCTTTCAGGACCTCTCTGTCAATCGGTGCGATAATATCTTCCATTTTCACTAGCTTATCAACAACAAATAATTAATTACAATTTATATACTATGTCGCGTACGTATGTCGCCCACTCGGCAGCCGGCCGAGAACGGTCGAATGTTTGCCATGGGATGGGCTTACCTATAGTTACGCGAAATGTTTTATGACGGTTCTTCAGCATCTCATCTGCCAGATATAGCATGGCTACGTTAAAACGCAACCCTAAAGTCTTACATAAGTTGGCGAGATTATAGAAGAAGTCCGAGTTTCTGCCTTCGAAATGAATAGGCACTACATTGCGGTGGGTTTCTACGCTCTTGGTAATGAAGGTTTTCTTCCAAGTCAAGTCTTGTATCACTCCATGCTGACGGCGCGAGCACAAGCCTGCGGGGAACATGATGATGTGGCTGTCTGAACGGAAGCCTTCTTCTACCATTCGGGGAAAGTCGCGCGACTGCGATCCGGTTTTATTTATAGGGATGCACAACGGAGCCAATCCATGAAGATTCATCAGCAAATCGTTGACAAGATATTTCACCTTGCCATCGTAGTGCTTGCCTAAGAGATAACCCAAAGATACTCCATCCTGACCGCCCAACGGATGATTCGACACGAAGGTGCAAAGTCCCTCTTCGGGCAGATTTTCAATGCCTTCCACTTCGAGTTTAGCGTCGAGGAAATTCATGCAGGCTTCGAGAAAAGGAACTCCCACTTTATCCGAGTTCTCGCGCAAAAAGCCGTTAAGCTCGTCTTGATGAACGATACGCTTTAGATAAGACACCACAAAACGAGGTACGCGACTGGCCTTTTTTCCAGCCTTTTCCTTGATGATTTTATCAATATCAATTAGAAAAATAGAATTGTCTGCCATTGCTTAGGTCGTAGAATTTGTGCAAATGTAATTTTTCTTTTGATAAAAAGTTCACGAAAACAGTGAAAATTACAACATTTACGACTAAAAAGGCATAAGTATTTAAAAACATGACATTAAAATGCACAATACATCTATAAACTGTGCAACATAAGCTAAGCCCGAAACACTTTGTTAACCTGTTGATAACTCATTAGAATATTTTCATTGACACATAGCTCTTTATTATAAGGAAATGTGTAATTTTACACACTGAAAGTAAAAGTTTAGAAAAAGAGACAAAACTCACACTAAAACAGAGCATTGACAATGAATAATACAGACGTTTACCACATACCTGTACTACTTAACGAAAGCATAGAGGGAATGAACCTGAAGGCTAACGGAATTTACGCTGACATGACATTCGGCGGAGGAGGACACTCGAAAGAGATTCTGCGACGAATGGGTGAGGGTTGTCACTTATACAGCTTCGACCAAGACGAGGATGCTGAGAAGAACATCGTTGATGATAAGCGATTTACATTTGTAAGAAGCAATTTCCGCTATCTGCGCAACTTCATGCGTTACTATGGCGTGGAACAGTTAGACGGCATATTGGCCGACCTCGGTGTATCTTCGCATCACTTTGACGACTCGGAGCGAGGATTTTCTTTCCGATTCGACGGAAAGCTGGATATGCGCATGAACAAACGTGCGGGAATGACGGCAGCCGACATAGTGAATACATACGACGAGGAAAAACTAGCCGACGTGTTCTACATATACGGCGAGCTGAAGAACAGCAGAAAGCTGGCGGCTACAATAGCCAAAGCCAGACAGCAGAAACAGATTACTACTATCGGGGAGTTCTTGGACATCATAAAGCCACTGTTCGGACGCGAACGCGAGAAGAAGGAGTTAGCAAAAGTATTCCAAGCGCTGCGAATAGAGGTGAATCATGAAATGGAGGCACTGAAAGAGATGCTTTACGAGGCTACCGACCTACTGAAACCGGGTGGACGATTGGTGGTTATCACTTATCACTCGCTTGAAGACAGAATGGTGAAGAACTTGATTAAGGCCGGGAACATAGAAGGCAAAGTAGAACAGGATTTCTACGGAAACGTGCAATCGCCGTTCCGAGCTGTGAACAATAAAGTAATCGTTCCTACAGACGAGGAAGTCAACCAAAACCCCCGATCAAGAAGCGCAAAACTGAGAATAGCGGAAAAAAGATAAGATATAACAAAGAACTGAGAGAGATGGAACAGCAGAATACAGAACAAAATCAAAATGCAGCCCCGCAGATTACGCTGAAAAGCATTTTCAGTGGAGATATATTGGGCCATAAATTTCTGAAGAAGCAAGCTAACTTGCTCATACTAATCGTAATGCTGACTATTCTCTATATAGACAACCGGTACAACAGCCAGCAAGAGCTGATAGAGATAGACAGACTGAAGAAAGAACTGATCAACGCTAAATACGATGCGCTTTCCGTATCGTCAGAGCTGACAGTAAGAAGCAGACAGTCGCGCATAGAAGAGTTCATTACAGAAGAAAACTCTGCAGAACCGCTGCAGACTGCGGCTACCCCACCCTTTCTCATAAGAAAAAACAATTGACACGTAAGCAATGATACCCAATAAAAGCTTTATAATATTACGCTATATCACAATCGTGGTTCTCATGGCGTCTCTGGCTACATGCATCATATTCAGGGCCGGAGTCATCATAGTGAAAGAAAAAAAGTACTGGGAGGCCGTGGGCAAACGGTATATCAAGGAAAACCAGACTATCTACCCTAACCGCGGAAACATCATCTCGGCCGACGGTAAGTTGATGGCAAGCAGCTTGCCCGAATATAGACTGTACGTGGATTTCGGACACGCCAAAAACACAAAGGAGAAGGATGTCTACAAAAAGGACACACTGTTGATGAACAACTTGGCCGCACTATGCAAGGGTCTGCACGAACTGTTTCCAGACAAGAGTGAGATGGAGTTCAGAAAGACTATCATGAAGGGACGCAAGGCAAAGAGCAGGCATTTTCTAATTTACCCAAAAAAGATTTCATACCTTGATTATCAGGAGGTGAAGCGTCTGCCGGTGTTCAACCAGAGCCCGAATTTGAGCGGTCTGCACGTAGAAGCGTTCAACCGACGCAAGAAGCCGTTCGGTTCGTTGGCGATGCGTACCTTGGGAGATATGTTCCCCGATATGACAAAAGGTGCGAAGAACGGTCTGGAGCTTACATACGATTCTATTCTGAAGGGACATACGGGCATTGTTCACCGCCAAAAAGTAATGAACAAATACCTAAGCATCATAGACAAACCGGCTATAGACGGTAATGACATCATCACCACAATAGACGTTGGTATGCAGGATATAGCCGAGAAGGCACTGGTAGACCAGCTGAAGAATCTGGAGGCGCTATCGGGTACGGCGGTAGTGATGGAGGTAGCCACTGGTGACGTGAAAGCCAACGTGAACATGACCCGAGGCAACGACGGCAATTACTACGAGATGAGAAACTTGGCGGTAAGCAACTTGATGGAACCGGGTTCTACCTTCAAAACAGCATCTATCATGGTAGCTATGGAGGATAAGTATATCACCCCCGACTATATAGTAGACACCGGAAACGGTATCATGAATATGCACGGTAGTCCCATGAAAGACTGGAACTGGTATAAGGGAGGCTACGGAAAGATTGACGTTACCAAAATTCTGGAGGTATCTTCTAATATCGGTGTATCTTCTATCATCGATCATTTCTACCAAAACAATCCGCAGAAGTTCGTAGACGGACTGAAGCGAATGAGCATTGACACTCCGCTTAACTTGGGTTTTGTGGGAGAGGCAAGCCCGCGCATCCGTGGTCCGAAGGAACGTTACTTCGCCAAGACTACACTGCCGTGGATGAGTATCGGTTATGAAACCATGATTCCGCCTATCTACATCTTGAATTTCTACAACGCCATAGCCAACAACGGAGTAATGGTGAAGCCTAAATTCGTTAAGGCTATATCTAAAGACGGAACGATAATAGAAGAATTCCCCACGGAAATCATAAACCCGAAAATATGCTCGGATACTACCCTCACAATGATACGTACCATTCTGCGAAAGGTAGTATCGCAAGGTTTGGCTAAACCGGCGGGAAGCAAGCAGTTCAATGTGTCGGGTAAGACCGGAACTGCTCAGATTTCGCAAGGTAAAGCGGGCTATAAGGCCGGAGGCGTAAGTTATCTGGTTAGTTTCTGCGGATATTTCCCGTCAGAAGCTCCTAAGTACAGTTGTATAGTGCAGATACAGATTCCGCACGGACCGGCATCTGGAGGTTTGCAGGCAGGTAGCGTGTTCAGCAAGATAGCCGAACGAGTATACGCCAAACATTTGTTCCGCGATATTAAAGCGGCAAAAGATTCTTTGTCGATATTCGTACCCCAAATCAAGCAGGGCGATATGGCCGAGGCCGCTTACGTGCTGAGAGAACTCGGCATAAAGGGCAACAGCTCTAGCATACCGTATGTAAATTATCCTGTATGGGGGACGGCTAACACTTCGACTACGGCAGCCGAATTGCACACCAGAAAGCTCAACGACCACGTAGTGCCGAATGTGGTTGGCATGGGAGCTAAAGACGCTGTCTACCTACTTGAGAAACTCGACCTGATAGTACGCTTGTCGGGCGTAGGAAAGGTGGAAAGCCAAAGCATTCCCGCAGGATCGACAATATATAAAGGACAAACGATAACACTAAAACTAAAATATTAAGCCATGAGACTGAATAACATCATTAAAGCTATCAGCACTTGCGAAATCATAGGCGGTGTTGACATTGACGTAACAGGCATCCAAATGGATTCGCGCCTGGTAGAAGAAGGGAATATGTTTGTGGCTGTAAAAGGAACGCAAACCGATGGCCATGCTTATATAGACAAGGCGATAGAAAAAGGGGCCAAAGTGGTGGTATGTGAGGATATGCCACATAACTTAACGCCTGGCGTTACCTATGTATCGACTAAGGACAGCGAAGACGCGGTAGGCAAATTGGCTACTACGTTCTACGGTGACCCCACATCGAAACTTGACTTGGTGGGGGTAACCGGAACTAACGGTAAGACTACCATCGCCACATTATTATATAATATGTTCCGCAAGTTCGGCTACAAAACGGGACTGCTCTCTACTGTATGTAATTATATAGACGACGAAGCAATTCCTACAGATCATACTACCCCCGACCCTATCACGCTGAACAGACTGCTTGGTAGAATGGCGGATGAGGGTTGTAAATATGCTTTTATGGAGGTAAGCTCGCACTCTATAGCGCAGAAGCGTATCAGCGGATTGACTTTTGCGGGAGGAATCTTTACCAATATCACACGCGATCATCTGGATTATCATAAAACATTCGAAAATTATCTGAAAGCGAAGAAGGCTTTCTTTGATGGACTGCCCAAAACAGCCTTCGCACTAACTAACGCCGACGACAAAAACGGGTTGGTGATGGTGCAGAATACCAAGGCTAAGGTATATACTTACTCTCAGCGTACACTGTGCGACTTTAAGGGTAAGGTGCTGGAAGATGGTTTCGAAGGTATGCTGATGGATATCAACAACCGTGAGGTGAACGTGCAGTTCATCGGTCGATTCAATGCCTCTAACTTGTTGGCAGTATACGGTGCTGCATGTCTATTAGGCAAGCAGCCAGAAGATATCCTTGTCATGCTTAGTACATTACATCCGGTTTCGGGACGTTTTGACGCATTGCGTTCGCCTAAGGGATATACAGCTATAGTTGACTATGCCCACACTCCAGACGCATTGGTGAATGTGCTGAACGCCATACACGAAGTGCTGCGCGGACGTGGTAAGGTGATTACAGTAGTAGGTGCTGGCGGCAACCGCGACAAGGGAAAACGACCAATCATGGCCAAGGAGTCGGTTAAGCAGAGCGACAAGGTTATCATTACATCAGATAACCCACGCTTTGAAGAGCCGCAAGACATCATCAACGATATGCTGGCCGGACTGACTAAGGAAGACATGCAGAAAGTGCTGTCTATAGTAGACCGTAAAGAAGCGATACGTACAGCCTGCATGTTGGCTCAGGCGGGCGACGTAATTCTGGTAGCAGGCAAAGGTCACGAGAATTACCAAGACGTGAAAGGCGTTAAACATCACTTCGACGACAAAGAGGTATTAAGAGATATTTTTGAAAACGAAAAATAAGAAGATTTTAAGGCATGTTATATTACCTATTTAATTATCTGGAACAATTCAACTTTCCGGGAGCACGCATGTTCGGATACGTGTCGTTCAGAGCGTTGATGGCTGTTATTCTCTCACTGCTGATTTCGGCGATATTCGGAGAGTACTTCATCAACTTGCTGAAGCGCAAGCAGATTACTGAGACGCAGCGTGACGCATCAATCGACCCGTTCAACGTAAACAAGACGGGAGTTCCTACCATGGGAGGTATCATAATCATAGTGGCCGTACTCATACCGTGCCTACTGTTGGGAAAACTACATAACATATATATGATTTTGATGCTGATTACCACTATATGGTTGGGAACACTGGGCTTCCTAGACGATTATATCAAGGTATTCAGAAAAGATAAGGAGGGTCTGCACGGCAAGTTCAAGATTATAGGTCAAGTGGGACTTGGCTTAATAGTTGGACTTACACTGTACCTCAGCCCTAATGTGGTAATCAGAGAAAACGTGGAAGTACAGAAAGACGGACGTGTGGTAGAAGTAATTCACAAAAGCAATAACGAGAAGTCTACCAAGACTACCATCCCTTTCTTCAAGAACAACAATCTCGACTATGCCGACTTTGTAGGGTTCTTAGGCGAACACGCACAGACTGGAGGATGGATTGTATTCGTACTGGTAACCATATTCGTGGTAACGGCAGTCTCTAACGGAGCCAATCTTAACGACGGAATGGACGGTATGGCCGCTGGCAACTCAGCTATCATAGGTGGAACGCTGGGTATTCTGGCTTATGTATCGAGCCACATAGAGTATGCCAGCTACCTTAATATAATGTATATACCTGGAAGCGAAGAGCTGGTAATCTTTATCTGCGCCCTAGTAGGTGCGCTGATAGGTTTCCTTTGGTACAATGCCTTCCCAGCACAAGTATTCATGGGCGATACAGGCAGTTTGACCATCGGAGGTATCATTGCCGTATTCGCCATCATAATTCATAAAGAACTACTGATTCCTATTCTCTGCGGTATATTCCTGGCAGAGAACTTGTCGGTAATATTGCAAGTAAAATATTTCCAGGCAGGAAAGAAGAAGGGGGTTAAACAGCGAGTATTTAAGCGTACACCTATACATGATCATTTCAGAACAACCATGGCACAGCTCGACCCGCAATGCAGATACCTGATAACAAAGCCGTCGAACGTGTACCATGAATCGAAGATTACGGTACGTTTCTGGATTGTAACAATAGTACTGGCTGCTATTACCATCATAACATTAAAAATAAGATAATAATCATATACAACTATGGCTAAGAGAATTGTCGTTTTAGGAGCAGGAGAAAGCGGAGTCGGCGCCGCTATCCTAGCACAGAAAAAAGGTTTTGAAGTATTCGTATCCGACATGTCGATGATTAAAGACAAATATAAGAACATGTTGGTAGAAAGAGGCATAGAATGGGAAGAAGGCCAACATACGGAATCTCTGATTCTGAATGCTGACGAAGCTATCAAAAGCCCAGGCATTCCGAACAACGCACCCATGATAGTCAAACTGAAAGACTTGGGTGTTCCTGTGATTTCTGAAATAGAATTCGCGGGCAGATACACTAACGCTCAGATGATTTGCATTACTGGTAGCAACGGTAAAACTACTACTACATCGCTCATCTATCATATCTTTAAGAAAGCCGGACTGAACGTTGGTCTGGCAGGAAATATCGGACGAAGCCTCGCCTTACAGGTGGCAGAGTGCAACTACGACTATTACGTCATAGAGCTGAGCAGCTTCCAGCTGGATAATATGTATCAGTTCCACGCCAATATAGCCGTCCTGATGAATATCACGCCCGACCATCTGGACAGATATGATTATAAGATGCAGAACTATGTGGACGCTAAATTCAGAATCATTCAGAACCAGACAGACGACGACGCGTTCGTATTCTGGAACGATGACCCTGTTATTCAGAAGGAACTGCATAAATACGGCATACACGGACAGTATTATCCATTTGCCGAAAACAAAGAAAACGGCTTGGCGGCTTATACCGAAAAGAGCAAGATTTATTTCACTCGCCCCGTAGACTTCAACATGGAGCAAGAAGACTTGGCACTGACAGGTACGCACAATCTGTTTAACTCGATGGCGGCAGGTATTTCGGCAAATATTGCAGGTATCAAGAAAGAGTGCATCCGCGAAGCGCTGAGCGACTTTAAGGGAGTAGAGCACCGCTTGGAGAAAGCAGGAGTAGTGAACGAGGTGAACTATATAAACGACTCGAAAGCTACCAACGTCAACTCGTGCTGGTATGCACTGAAGAGCATGAAGACAAAAACCATCCTAATATTAGGTGGTAAAGACAAAGGTAACGACTACAATGAGATAGCCGACCTGGTAAAAGAAAAATGCAGCGGACTGGTATATCTAGGACTGCACAACGAAAAGCTACACGATTTCTTCGATAAGTTCGGACTTCCGGTGGCCGACGTTCAGAGCATGAAAGACGCAGTAGCGGCAGCCACAAAAATGGCAAAGCCGGGCGAAACCGTATTGCTCAGCCCATGCTGCGCCAGCTTCGACCTCTTCAAGAGCTACGAAGACCGCGGCGACCAATTTAAAGAATGTGTAAAGAATCTGTAAAACCCCATATATAAGGATGGATTTACTTAAGAATTTATTTAAAGGCGATAGAATAATCTGGATTATATTCCTGCTTCTCTGCTTTGTTTCCATCATCGAGGTATTCAGCGCATCGAGTACCTTGACCTATAAGAGTGGAGACCATTGGCACCCCATCACCATGCACATGTTGCTCTTGACGGTAGGAGCCCTTGTGGTGTTTATAGTGCATAATATCCCCGTAAAACTGTATAAGTCTATTTATGCAATCTTGCTTCTACCTGTATCGTGGATAATGCTTATCTTCGTGTTAATCATGGGAGAGGTGACAAACTCCGCAAAACGATGGATTGATTTGGGATTCATCCAGTTTCAACCGTCCGAGTTGGCCAAAATGGGAACTATCATTGTGGTGGCGCTAATCTTGTGGAAGACTCAGTCGGAAAAGGAGAAAGGAGAAGCCGATCCTAAAGCCATGAAATATATTCTTGGTATAACAGGCATAAGCTGCATCCTGATATTTACGGAGAATCTGTCTACAGCTTTGTTACTGTGCATCAGCGTATATCTCATGATGTTCGTAGGCCGAGTGCCATGGAAACAGATGCTCAAACTTACAGCCGTATGCGTAGGACTTGTAGCCTGCGGATATCTGACGATTAAATATATCCCAACAGAACAGTTCAAAGACACTAAGCTGGAGCGTATCATAACCTGGCAGTCACGACTGAACACAAGTTCTAACATCACCAATGTTCCGCCGGAAAAGTATGACTTGGAAAACAATGTCCAAACCACACAAGCCAATATCGCCATAGCCGGAGGAGGTTTTATGGGAAAAGGACCGGGCAACAGTGTGCAGCGCGACTTTCTTCCTCAGGCTTATTCCGACTTCATCTACGCCATCATCATAGAAGAGCTGGGTCTGGCAGGTGGAGCAGTAGTGGCGTTCTTATATATATGGCTACTAATGCGAATAGGTAAAATAGTACAAAACTGCGACAGCTCTTATTATGCCTATCTCATTATGGGTATCGGTATATTGTTGACTTGTCAGGCACTCATGAACATGATGGTGGCGGTAGGACTTATGCCGGTAACCGGTCAGCCGTTGCCGCTAATCAGTAGAGGTGGTACGTCGATATTGGTGAACTGTACTTACATAGGAATTATCTTAGGTGTGAGCCGATATGCCAACGAGCTGAAAGCTGAAAAAGAAAAAGAAGAAGCAGAAAAACAGCTACAAGTACAAGAGGCCGCCATAAATGTTCTGAAGGCTGCTGCCGAAATAGTAAAACAAGACAATAATAACGAACAAGCTGAGCAATTAGAAAAATAGCTATCAACGACTTATATTTTAAAAGTAAAAGAATAATTCATTTACAAGTTTATTCCTAACTTTGCAATAAAATAGGTGTATCATGAAAGGCAATTTAAAAGTCATAATCAGCGGTGGAGGAACTGGAGGACATATATTCCCTGCGGTATCCATAGCCAATGCCATAAAAGAACAGCATCCCGACGCTGAGATTTTATTCGTAGGAGCGGAAGGACGTATGGAAATGCAACGTGTACCTGCCGCCGGATATAAGATAATAGGTCTTCCGGTAGCCGGATTCGACCGCAAGCATCTCTTGAAGAATTTCAGCGTTATCATTAAGCTGATAAGAAGTCAGTGGAAGGCGAGAAAAATCATCAAGGAATTCAAGCCGGATGTGGCAGTGGGTGTAGGTGGCTATGCCAGCGGACCGACGCTGAAGATGGCTGGAATGATGGGAGTGCCTACATTGCTTCAAGAACAGAACTCGTACGCTGGGGTTACCAACAAACTTCTGGCTAAAAAGGCATGCAAGATATGCGTAGCCTACGATGGTATGGAGAAGTTCTTCGACAAAGATAAGATTATCATTACCGGTAACCCCGTGCGACAGGGATTGCTGAATCATAATATCAGCCATGAAGATGCGGTTAAATCGTTCGGACTTGACCCGCAGAAGAAGACTGTACTAATAATAGGCGGCAGCCTTGGAGCACGCACACTGAACAACTGCATGATTAACGGCATTGAAACTATCCGTAAATCGGACGTGCAGGTTATATGGCAGACCGGAAAGGGGTACATCAATGAGGCAAGAAGCGCAATGAAGAAAATAGGCAACGTGCCTAACGTCTTCGTTACCGACTTCATCTCTGACATGGCAACCGCTTACAGCGCAGCCGACCTGATTATCAGTAGAGCCGGAGCAAGTTCCATCTCGGAATTCTGCTTATTGGGCAAACCTGTAATTCTGGTACCTTCGCCCAACGTGGCCGAAGACCATCAGACTAAGAACGCACTAGCATTGGTAAACAAGGATGCAGCGCTCTACGTGAAAGACAAGGAAGCCGACGGCAAGCTACTTGAATTAGCTATACAGACTGTGGCTCAGCCTGATAAATTAAAAGACCTAAGTACTAACATCAAGAAGCTGGCATATACAGACTCAGCAAACGTAATAGCACGTGAGGTATGCAAGCTGGCTTTAAATAATAAAGGATAAAAACGAAATGAATACAAATACATTGAAAGCGGTTTACTTTGTAGGTGCCGGTGGAATAGGCATGAGTGCACTGGTTCGCTATTTCCTCTCTAAAGGGAAAGCGGTAGGAGGCTATGACCGTACAGCAAGCGCACTGACCGAAAAGTTAAGACAAGAAGGTGCGGACATTCATTACGAAGATAACGTAGCACTGATTCCAGAAGTATTCTTGAATCCGGCAACTACGCTGATAGTATATACTCCGGCTATCCCGGCAGAGCATAAAGAGCTGACATATTTTCGTGAACATAACTTCGAAATACAGAAAAGAGCGCAGGTATTGGGCATGATTACGCAGACCGAACGCGGACTGTGTGTGGCGGGTACTCACGGAAAGACTACAACATCGACTATGGCGGCTTTCTTGCTCGACAATTCGCATGTAAAGTGTAACGCTTTCTTGGGAGGTATCTCTAAAAATTACGGGACCAACTTGCTTGTATCCGACCAAAGCGACTTTGTAGTAATAGAAGCGGACGAGTTTGACCGCTCTTTCCATTGGTTGACACCGTATGCCACAGTCATTACAGCAACCGACTCTGACCATCTGGATATCTACGGAACTCACGAAGCATACCTAGAAAGTTTCCGTAAATATACATCTCTAATACGTCCCGATGGTTACCTTATCATAAAAAAAGGCATAGATTTACAGCCCGACGTGAAAGAAGGAGTAACAGTGTATACTTATTCTGATAAGGAAGGCGATTTCCACGCCGAGAACATACGCATAGGAAACGGAGAAATTTTCTTCGACTTCATCTCGCCATTAGGAAATATCAAAGACGTGCAGCTGGGTGTGCCAGTGTATGTCAACATAGAAAACGGCATCGCAGCTATGGCCTTGGCACAGATAGGAGGAGCTACAGCCGAAGAAATAAAAGCAGCTATGCCTCAGTTCAAAGGAGTAGACAGACGTTTCGACTTTAAGTTGAAGAACGACCATATCGTTTTTTTGAGCGACTACGCTCATCATCCTGCGGAAATCAAGCAAAGTGTGTCTTCGCTCAGAATGCTCTATCCCGACAAGAAGCTTACGGCAATATTCCAGCCGCACCTGTACACCCGTACACGCGACTTCTATAAGGATTTCGCCGATAGCTTGTCGCTACTCGACGAGGTAATACTGCTCGACATCTATCCAGCCCGCGAACTGCCGATAGAAGGAGTAACCAGCAAACTGATTTACGACAATCTACGCCCCGGCATAGAGAAGACTATGTGTCATAAGGAAGACTTGATAGAACTGCTGAAAACAAAGAAGATAGAAGTTCTCATCACCTTAGGAGCCGGCGATGTAGACAACTATGTCACACCTATTTATGAATTATTGAAAGACAGATGATAAAACGTATTCTCATACTTCTCACTTTAGTTGTCATGGCAGTATATGCCATAGCAGCAGCCGTCTTATTCAGCAAAAAGCCTGAGCAAGAGGTATGCAAAGGCATGTCGTTAGCTATAAAAGACAGCATAGACTATGGCTTCACTACCGAGCAACAGATAAAGTCAGTCCTTAAGAAGAAAGGATTGTTCCCTGAAGGAAAGAATCTGAAAGATATCAACGTGAGAAGCATAGAGAAGATTCTGGCGCAATATCCATTCATAAAAAACGCTGAGTGCTATATCACATCGGGCAACAAAGTGAATATAGAGATTTACCAGCGAATCCCTGTAATTCGGGTAATCAGCGACAACGGAGACAACTATTACATTGATGACGAAGGAAAGGTCATGGATTACACAGACCAAGCTGTACATGTAGCTATCGCAACCGGATTCATAGACCGTAAATTCGCGCAAAACGAATTATACGAACTGGGAAAATACATCCGGACGAACCCCTTTTGGAAATCACAAGTAGAACAGATTCATGTCACACCGAAAAAAGAGATTGAAATAGTGCCGCGAGTAGGCGACCAAATACTCTTTTTAGGAAAGATTGATGATTATACGGAAAAATTCAGTAAATTGCAAAAATTCTACAAAGAAGCGCTGAATGAAGTGGGTTGGAATAAATACAACCGTATCAATGTAGAGTTTGGCAACCAAATTATTTGCACCAAAAAAGATAAATAAATATATAAGATATGGCAGCAACAGATTTTATAGTAGCTATAGAGCTGGGCTCAACTGAAATTTCAGGTCTTGCAGGGAAAAAAAATACGGATGGAAGTATCCGTATTTTAGCTCATGCAGCCGAACGCTCAACAGACTGCATCAAGAAAGGACGGATTTACAACCTTGATAAAACCGCCCAATGTCTGACCACCATTATAGGGAAACTCGAAGATTCACTACAAGCCTCTATCAAGAAGGTTTATGTAGGCATAGGAGGGCTATCAGTAAAGTCTGTACGCAATAAAGAGGCCAAGCAGATGCCCGAAAATACCATCATCTCGCAAGCGTTGATTGATGTGATGATGAACGACAACCTGAAGATGCCGTTGGTAGATCAGGAAATCATCGCCGTAGAAACTCAGGAATATAAAATCGGCAAGAATCAGTCGTCTACAGAACCGGTAGGTATCTCATCGGACTGTATAGAAGGTAATTACCTGAATATCGTGGCCAACGAATCGCTGAAAAAGAATATCCATAAATGCTTCAAGCAGACACGATACGAAATAGCCGGATATATTTTGTCGCCAATAGCTACGGCTAACGCGATACTTACTCCAAACGAAAAACGTTCGGGATGCGTAATGATAGACTTCGGTGCAGAAACTACTACCGTAGCAGTTTATCGCGGCGTACTTCGCCACTTGGCTGTTATCCCATTGGGTGGCAATAACATTACTAAGGATATCTGCTACCAACAAATCGAAGAAGACGATGCCGAGGCTCTGAAGATTCGCTACGCCAGCGCATATACAGATGACGAAAAGTATAAGGAAGAGGCCAACAAGGAATTCTCGATAGACAAATGTAGCATCAACGCACAGACTCTACTCGATATAGCACAGGCACGTGAGACTGAAATCTTAGAGAACGCAAAGAACCAGATTATGCTATCGGGCTACAACGACAGCCTACTAGCAGGAATCATCATCACTGGTGGAGCGGCTAAGATTCACAACATGGAAGAAGCTATAGCCCAAATCACCAAGATTGATAAGATACGTATCGCCAAAGAAAGCCTCATTGAGCTTCAGAACGCTCCGGCATTCCTTGTTGACGGTACACAATATACACTTATCGGACTGCTTGACGCAGGAAAGGACAACTGCTGTAAGGTAGACCCGAGTCAATCGCAAAGCAACTTTCTCGACCAACTGAAAGAGGAGGAAGACAAGAAGAAAGAGGAAGCCGAAAAACAGCGCATAGCCGAGGAACAGGCTCGCCAGAAAGCCGCCGAAGAAGCAGCACGCAAGGAGGCTGAAGAAAAAGAGGCTAAACGCAAGGAAGAATTGCAGCAACGCAATAATATGTATATCTCACTGATTAGCGAATCAAAAGAATTGCTCGGACGGAAGAAATACAAAGAAGCGCTCAACAAGGCTTACGAGGCAAGAAACCTGCATCTATCCGACAAGGAAGACGATGTGGAAGCGTTGATTAACAACATCGAACGACAGAAATCGGAGAATAACACATTCTCTAAGCTGATTCGTTTCTTGAAAGACGGAGCCGAAAACTTAACAAAAGATTAATATAGATTCACCATACATAAAAAGAGATAGAATATCATGAGTGAGAATAGAATAATGTCTGGAGAATTTCTCGGAGAACATGCCTCACCAAGCATCATCAAGGTAATTGGTGTAGGTGGCGGTGGAGGTAACGCCGTTAACCACATGTACAGAGAAGGTATACACGAAGTTACATTCGTGGTTTGCAATACAGATAACCAGGCACTCGATGAGTCGCCTGTCCCCATAAAACTACAATTAGGTAAAGAAGGTCTGGGAGCCGGAAACCGTCCGGAAAGAGCGCGCAAGGCTGCCGAAGAGAGCATAGACGATATTAAGGGTATGCTGAATGATGGATGCAAAATGGTATTCATCACCGCAGGTATGGGAGGTGGTACCGGAACCGGAGCAGCTCCTATCATCGCCAAAACCGCTAAGGAGATGGGTATACTTACAGTGGGTATCGTTACTATCCCGTTCTTGTTCGAAGGCAACAAAAAGATAGATCAGGCACTTGATGGTGTTGAGGCTATCAGTAAGCATGTAGATGCGTTGTTGGTTATCAACAATGAGCGTCTGCGCGATGTTTATTCCGACTTGAGCTTGATGAACGCTTTTGGTAAAGCCGATGACACCTTGTCTGTAGCGGCTAAGAGTATCGCCGAGATTATCACTATCCGCGGTAAGATTAACCTCGACTTTAACGACGTGAAGACGGTATTGAAAGACGGTGGCGTAGCTATCATGAGTACCGGATACGGAACAGGCGAAGGCCGTGTAAGCAAAGCTATCAACGACGCTTTGCACTCTCCGTTGCTTAACAACAATGATATCTTCAACTCTAAGAAGGTATTGTTCAACATCTCTTATAGCCCAAGCAGCGAGCTGATGATGGAAGAAATGAACGAGGTACACGAGTTCATGAGCAAATTTAGCAACGACGTGGAAACCAAATGGGGTGTTTACATTGACGAAGGCTTGGAAGACAAGGTTAAATTCACCATCCTTGCTACCGGATTCGGCGTGAAAGACGTTCCGGGCATGGAGAAGGTAATAGCTAAACATACCGAAGAGGAACTGGAAACCATTAAGCAGAAAGAAGAAGAGCAAGAAGAAAAAGACAGAAGAAGAACTATCGTATACGAACTGAATGATAAGAGACCTCTGTATAATAAATTCTACATCTTCACACAAGAAGACCTCGACAACGATGATATTATCAGCATGGTAGACACTACTCCTACACACAGTAGAAAGAAGAACATGCTTGAAAGCATCAAGGCAAAGTCTTCCAACCACGAAAGTTCGCATCCGGCACCAGAACAGCAGGAAAATGCTACACCGAACATGATTAAATTTTAAACATTACATTAAAACTAAACAATATGGATTTATTCGATCAGATTAGCAATGATATCAAAGAAGCCATGAAGGCTAAAGATAAAGTGAGACTGGAAACACTGCGTAACGTGAAGAAGGTTTTCCTCGAAGCAAAAACCGCTCCGGGAGCTAACGACGTTCTGACCGACGACACCGCTCTGAAGTTAATGCAGAAACTGGTTAAACAGGGAAAAGACTCAGCAGAAAGCTACACCAATGCCGGACGTCCGGAGTTGGCCGAAGCAGAAATGGCTCAGGTAAAAGTCATCGAGACTTACTTACCTAAGCAGCTCAGCGCAGAAGAGCTCGAAGCTAAATTGAAAGACATCATCGCCCGCACAGGAGCTACTTCTGGCAAAGATATGGGTAAGGTGATGGGCGTAGCTAGCAAAGAATTGGCTGGCTTGGCAGAAGGCCGCGCTATCTCGGCTAAAGTAAAAGAATTGTTAGCGTAATAAATAACAGACTCTCTCTTATATAAATATACCTAAAGCCTGTATGCGGTGAGATACTGCGTACAGGCTTTCTTTTATCTTATTATCTTATCTCACTATTCCTTTCGCAAGAGGAATTCATTCCTTTCGAAGAAGGAATCGGTTCCTTTCTTAAAAGGAATTTATTTTCTTACATCAGAACAACTCCTTAAGCACAGGAAGCGATTTCATCTCTGGGAAATCGGGCAGATGCAATCTGTAATACTCCATCATAACATCTACGCAACGATTGCGCTCGGCACGACTCATGGCAAACAGATGCATTGTATCATAATTCATACGCATCAACACATTGATACGAGCCGATTCCTCAGCCGAAAGGAACATGCTATGCAGCGGACGCTCGGATACAAAACATGCGTTCTGCATATCGAAAAAATCACCGGCAGTATATCCCTCTATATTAGGATAAAGTCCCAAGAAGCGAGAAAAACGCATCAAGAACACCAAGTGGAAGTTGGCAAAAGTACCCAGACACCCGTCGAGCCACTGCATTGAATTACACAGATAAGCGAATAAAGGCTGATTTCCGGCTTCCTCGTACAATGAACGGCTCAGAAATTCGGAGAGAAACAAAGCGATGGCCGATTTATACGGATCGTAAGGAATAGAGCAATAAGTCACCATAGCACGCGCCTCACGTACGGGATGCAGCGAAGAACGAGGCTTTACATCGGCCACAAACTCAACCATGTGCAATGGCTGAAACAGCACCTGACGAACCGTAGACCTACGCAAACGGACAGCTGGAACAAGAAAAGAGCCTCTACCCTCTTCCCTACTGAAAACATGAACGATATTCGACTTATCATTATATTTGAACACGCTCAATACTATACCATGAAATTCTTGCAACATACTTATATCTTAATAACTCAGACAGTAAATCCTATGGTGCAAATATACAAGAAATACCCAAAACTATAATCTCACACCCCTAACCAGCTGATACACCCTTATAAAATGTGAAAAAAAGTATGGAAAGTATTGTGAGTATGGAAATTTCTTCATACCTTTGCAACCGCAATTAAGGAAAGACACCTTCGATTGTCGCATGACGGAATTCTTCCGCAAAAACGGATGGCCCGTTCGTCTATCGGTTAGGACGCAAGATTTTCATTCTTGAAAGGGGGGTTCGATTCCCCCACGGGCTACATAATAAACAAAATCACGAACAATATTAAAGATTAGTCGAGATGGCAAATCACAAATCATCTATTAAGAGAATCAGACAAGAAGAAAAAAGAAGACTTCACAACAGATATTATGCAAAAACTATGCGTAACGCAGTGAAGAAACTTCGTGAAACAACTGACAAAGCAGCTGCTGTAGCTTTGTTCCCAAGTGTACAAAAGATGTTGGATAAATTGGCTAAGCGCAACATTATCCACGCTAACAAGGCCGCTAACTTGAAGTCTAAATTAGCTGCTCACATCAGCAAAATGGCTTAAGTAACAGCTTACTAAAGATATTAAGACCGAATCGGAAACGATTTGGTCTTTTGTCGTTTATACCCACCCCATTCGCAAACCCTACTCTCCCCTTTATCGATTTTTAAGTTTCGCGCTGTTTTTTAACTGCATAACAGACTTTTATCTCGCAGTTTTTTTGTAATTTTGAACATTGAACAAATTAAGTATTTTACAATATAAAATGAGCGAAGAACTTACTCCAAACAGCGGTAGCAATTACTCGGCAAGCAGTATCCAGGTACTAGAAGGACTGGAAGCCGTACGTAAACGTCCCGCCATGTATATCGGTGACATCAGCGAAAAAGGTCTGCACCATCTGGTATACGAAGTTGTAGACAACTCTATAGACGAGGCATTGGCCGGTTACTGTTCACACATAGAAGTTACTATTAACGAAGATAATTCAATCACCGTACAGGATAACGGTCGTGGTATCCCTGTAGATTTCCATCAGAAAGAAAAGAAATCGGCACTCGAAGTGGTTATGACCGTACTTCACGCCGGTGGTAAATTCGATAAAGGATCGTATAAAGTTTCAGGTGGTTTGCACGGTGTGGGTGTATCGTGTGTTAACGCGCTTTCAAGCCACATGACTACAAACGTATTCCGCAACGGAAAAATCTATCAGCAGGAATACGAATATGGTAAGCCTCTGTACGCAGTGAAAGAAGTAGGAACTACCGACATCACCGGTACACGACAGACTTTCTGGCCCGATGCGAGCATTTTTGTAACAACCGAATATAAATATAACATTCTGCAAGCGCGTATGCGCGAATTGGCTTATCTGAATAAGGGCATAACCATAACCCTTACCGATAAGCGCGTAAAAGAAGAAGATGGAAGCTACAAAAAAGAAGTCTTCCACTCTGAAGAAGGCGTAAAAGAATTCGTGCGTTTCTTGAACTCAAGCAACACTCCGCTTATCGAAGATGTTATTTATCTGAATACAGAAAAGCAGGGTGTGCCCATTGAATGCGCCATCATGTATAACACCGGATTCCGCGAAAATCTGCACTCGTATGTAAACAATATCAATACGATTGAAGGTGGTACACACGAAGCTGGTTTCCGTACAGCACTGACACGTGTACTTAAAAAATATGCCGAAGAGAGCAAAGCTCTTGAGAAAGCAAAAGTAGAAATCTCTGGCGAGGACTTCCGCGAAGGTCTTATCGCCGTTATCTCTGTTAAGGTTTCAGAACCGCAGTTCGAAGGACAGACCAAAACCAAGTTGGGTAACAACGAAGTGAGCGGTGCCGTTAATCAAGCTGTAGGTGAAGCGTTGACCAACTATCTTGAAGAGCATCCTAAGGAAGCTAAGATGATAGTCGACAAGGTTGTGCTGGCAGCTACCGCACGTGTAGCAGCACGCAAGGCACGCGAATCGGTTCAGCGCAAGAGCCCGATGGGTGGAGGCGGATTGCCGGGTAAACTGGCCGACTGTTCAAGCCGCACTGCCGAAGAATGCGAATTGTTCCTCGTCGAGGGTGACTCGGCAGGTGGTTCTGCTAAACAAGGTCGTAGCCGTCAGTTCCAAGCTATTCTGCCGCTTCGCGGTAAGATATTGAACGTGGAAAAAGCCATGTGGCACAAAGCGTTCGAGAGCGATGAAGTAAACAATATCATTCAGGCACTGGGTGTACGTTTCGGCGTAGAAGGCGAAGAAGATAGCAAGAAAGCTAACATCGACAAGTTGCGTTATCACAAGGTAATCATCATGACCGATGCCGACGTCGATGGTTCTCACATCGACACCCTTATCATGACATTGTTCTACCGCTATATGCCTCAGGTTATTCAGGGCGGACACTTATACATAGCCAACCCGCCGTTGTACAAATGTACCAAGGGTAAGGTTAGCGAGTATTGCTATACCGACGAAGAGCGTCAGGCGTTCATGCAGAAGTATGGCGACGGTACTGAAAACGGTATCCACACTCAGCGATATAAAGGTTTGGGAGAAATGAACCCGGAACAGTTGTGGGAAACTACCATGAACCCGGAAACACGTATCCTGAAACAGGTTAGTATAGAGAATGCAGCCGATGCCGACTATATCTTCTCTATGCTGATGGGCGACGATGTTGCTCCACGCCGTGAATTTATTGAGAAACATGCCACTTATGCTAATATCGATGCATAAGCGAAGTGTTGATATATAAATAAAAACAACCAACCTAATTAATCTAAAATCCTACCTCACATCTTACAACGAGGGAACTCCGGAACTTCTGCACAGGATTTCCGGAGTTTTTTTATGCCCATACGGGAAGTATGTCAATCAAAATCAGTATTTTTGAAAATGATTGATAATAACAGAACTAATACAACAGAAAACATGAAGCTAATATTCCGCATTCAGTACAGAACTATTTGGGGAGAAAACCTCGTGGTTCTTATCGACAATGAAAATGGAACGGCCCAAGAAATATCGCTATCTACAGCTAACGGCAACGATTGGCAGGGAGAATGCGTCATCCCCGACGAGGAGCGCAGAACTGCCGTAAACTATCGGTATGCCATCTTTCGCAATAAACAATGCACACGCAAAGAATTAAGCCCGATGCCGCACACGGTGTATATGGGCAACAAGCAACAGCAGATATATATAATAGACGACTGCTGGAGAGACGTGCCGCACGATAACTACCGCTACAGCTCGGCTTTCGGAGGGTTCTATACCACAGAACCAGCCAACGTATTGGCGGATAGTGTAGGCAGCTGCATAGTATTCAGAGCCGTATGCCCCGGACTCGACAAGAAGCAGCAGCGACTTGGCATCTCGGGTAGCTGCGATGCGTTAGGACGCTGGGAGGCTTGTCGCCCACTACGTATACACGAAGTACAGCCCAACGTATGGCAGTTGGCGATAGACTCAAGCACGCTACGTTCGCCTTTCGAATATAAGTTCGTGGCCATTAATGAAGAAACAGGAGCTATAGAGGCATGGGAAGCCGGGAATAACCGCATTTTCAACATACAGCCGCTGATGCGTGGCGAAACTTATTTGCCTATGGAAACGGAAGTTTCGTTCCAGAGCAAGCCTTGCCGCATTGCGGGAACTGCCATACCGGTATTCTCGCTTCGTTCTGAAGGCAGTTTCGGTACAGGCGACTTCGGCGACTTGAAGAAGCTCATTGAATGGGCTGTCATGACCAAGCAAAAAGCCATACAAATATTGCCCATCAATGACACTACCATGTCGCACACTTGGATGGACTCTTACCCATATAACAGTATCTCTATCTATGCTTTCCACCCAATGTACATTGACGTTAGGCAGTTGCCCCAACTAAAGGATACAGCCCGCAGAGAGTACTACGAAGAGGAAAGACAGAAACTGAACAAGTTGCCTCAGCTTGATTACGAAGGAGTGAACAACGTAAAGCGAGCTTACCTGAAAGAAATATACGTTCAGGAAGGCGAAGCCATATTAGCGTCGGAAAAGTTTAAAGAGTTTTACAACAAGAACAAAGGATGGCTCATACCGTATGCCGCTTATTCGTTCCTAAGAGATAAGTTCCACACATCAGATTTCAACAATTGGAGGGAATACAGCAAGTACGACCCCGAACTTATACAGACTCTCTGCAATGAGAAGAGTACCGACTATAAAGAGATAGCGTTCCACTTGTTCATTCAGTTCGAGCTGCACGTACAGCTGCTGAAAGCGTGCAACTACGGACGCGAAAAAGGTGTATTGGTAAAAGGCGACATCCCTATCGGAATAAGTCGCACCAGCGTAGAAGCGTGGATAGAGCCGCAATATTTCAACATGAACGGACAGGCTGGAGCACCGCCCGACGCTTTCTCTACCAACGGACAGAACTGGGGAATGCCTACCTATAACTGGATGGTAATGCAGAAAGACAACTACCGCTGGTGGCAAAAGCGTTTCAAGAAGATGGCAGAATATTTCACTGCATACCGCATAGACCATATCTTGGGATTCTTCCGCATATGGGAAATTCCTATCCACTCAGTACACGGGTTGCTGGGTCAGTTTGTGCCGTCAATACCCATGAGCGAAGAAGAGATTCGCAGTTTCGGACTGAATTTCAGAGAAGACTTCTTACAGCCGTACATCAACGACTATATCCTTAACACTCAGTTTGGCGATGATTTGGAGTATGTAAAAGAGACGTTCGTCCGGCATCTGCATCACGACCTATACGCCATACGCCCGGAGTTCAACACGCAGCGTAAGATAGAGGCTTACTTCGCAGGAAAGGACGATGAGCACAGTCAGTCGTTCAAAGAGAAGTTGTACGCATTGGTAAGCGATGTATTGTTCGTGCCCGACCATAGTCGCCCCGGCATGTATCACCCACGCATAGCCGCACAGAACGACTATACATTCCTCCGCCTTCACGAGAAAGAAAAAGACGCGTTCAATAATCTGTATAATCATTACTACTACCAGCGCCACAACGACTTCTGGTATGGCGAGGCCATGAAGAAGCTTCCTATACTTACACAAGCCACACAGATGCTGGTATGCGGCGAAGACCTTGGCATGGTGCCCGACTGTGTGCCTTGGGTGATGAACCAACTGCAGATACTCTCGCTCGAAATACAGCGTATGCCTAAGCAGACAGGACTCGAATTCGGTCGCCTCGACCAATATCCTTATCTGTCAGTCTGCACCATAGGTACACACGATATGTCTACACTGCGTGGTTGGTGGAAAGAAGACCCTGCACAGACCGAAAGATACTATCACAATGAGTTAGGTCACTGGGGCGAAGTGCCATCGGTTGCCCCCGGATGGGTCTGCGAAGAAGTGATACGCCGACATCTGGAATGCCCGTCGATGCTGTGCATACTTACATGGCAAGACTGGCTCTCTATGGACGAAAAGATGCGCAACCCCGACATTCAGGCAGAGCGTATCAACATTCCTGCCAATCCTCACCACTACTGGCGATGGAGAATGCACATCACGTTAGAACAACTGATGGAGCTGGACAGCCTCAACAAGAAGATAGAAGACATGATAACTGAAAGCGGAAGAGACTAACGCTATCAAGCTTAAGAACCAATATAGTTCCGCCATACAAGCAGTAAATTTAGCGGACAAGAAAAAGGCCTTGAAAAACAGGAAAAAGAATGCGAGTGGACAACCTTCCATTCGCATTCTTTCATTTTAACCATCGCAATGTTTCGTTTTAACCATCGAATTCTTTCGCCATTACTAATACCATAAAATAACGGCCGGACTTCCACCCTTTTATCGGGAGAAATCCGGCCGTAGTTTTAGTTACCTATAAACTATTTATTATTCTTCTGTTGAAGGAGTGTAAATTTTCAATCTGTTCAAGATAGCTCCATAATAATTACTGAAATATCCATCAGCAAATGTAATTCTAATATACTTAGCCTTCACCGGCTTACGGAACGATACAAACTGTGCCGTACTATTAGGCAACTCTAATTCGTCTTTCTTGAATGATTCACCATCAAGACTAGTTTCAATAGAAGTTTTTCCTGAGTAAGTATAACCACCCCTGTAACTTAATACCATAGATGAAATTTCAGTCGGTTCTGCAGCTTCAACCAAAACCTGCTGATTTTTCTGTATATATCCAATTGTTGCGGGTTTATCAAGGATAGTCTTCCACTCATCACCCCAAGAGCCGTAAGCATTACCGTCTACAGTTACATTCCAATTTGTGAAATCCTGAATAGAAGTACCTGTTGGCGATGTAGTAGTATAAGCATTAGGAAGTTCCATTACATTGAAAGTCAAGTAACAAGTCATTCTGTCGCTCAGTCCGGCACCTACGCCTTCCACCTTGCTTACAACAACAGGCACAATGTAGTTTTCTCCTACTTTCACGCTTGCCATCTTATCAGAGAATGTCAAGGCGAAAGTTTCTTCCGGTCCATACTCACCCTTCTTGATATGCATTACAGAAGTTTCCAAAGCTACGTTTTCCATAGGCTTGTAATCAGTTCCGTTAATTGCATTATAAGAATCTATCAACTTGTTGTCTATCTCCAGATGAACTGTTATATCGTCATCAGGAATCCATTCTGTACTAACCATAGCATTCCAATATATGCGGCCAGGATTTTCCGGTTCGTACACCTTACCGTCAAGCATTTTCACGGTTGTGCTGGCGCCAGAACCTATATATACCTTATTAGCCTTATAGGTAGAAGTAAATGTAAGGAACATCTTGCTGGTTTGGCTCATAGATACGCCACCACCTTCTATCGATGTCATTACGATAGGAAGGATATAGTTCTCAGCTCCATTCTGGAACTCGGTCATATCAGTAAGTTTCAGCTTCAGCGAATCGGCAGAGATATATTTACCCTGTTCTATAACTAGAGTAGCGTTATCCAGCTGAGCCGATTTCACAAATGTATAGTTAGTACCATGCTCCTTATTGTAAGCGTCTACCAAAGAACCGTCGATGGTAAAGTGAGCCACCAATCTTTCGGAAGCAGGCTTAGTACATCTTACAGGAGTCAAATTGCGTTCAGACGCGATTTTGGTCAAGAACGTACCGTTACCTTTATAAACCATTTCACCGTTAGTTTCTGCCGGCGAATAGATATAAACATAGTTCACATCGTATGGGTCGATCGATTCATCATCGCTACAAGCCGTCATCAGTGGAAGCAACGCTACTGCCGACACAACCATAAACAAGTATTTATATAACTTTTTCATAATAATTTCTACTTTAAATTATTGAGCAAACGAATAAGTAGCCCAAGTAAATGAAGAGCTTCCGTCCGAAGACATATTACCTACCTGCACATCGTGTCCGTTTCCGGTTACGTCTTTCAGAGTAGTATTGCCCTCACCTTCATTCATAGGCAAGTACAAAATCAAGTTCTTATCTGTATAGTTCACTTCCTTATACATGTTCTTCTTGATTTGGTTAGCAGTACGAGTTACGTTCCACAAACGAACTTGGCAAAGCTCGCACTCATCGCGGAAGTATTGCTGTCCAGAAGAAACCATCTGCAGCTTGTTGATTATCATAGGCTGACCAACAGCGCTTGTCAATGAAGCTATAGCAGTACCGTTCTTATACAATGTAGAAGTACCCGAAGCCGCATCGTAAGTAATAGCGAAGTGATACCAAACATTTGCTTCAAGTCCACTTGTGTTAGGATCACCAGTATCGAACTGACCACCCATTGTCTTCACCTGCAAGAAGTTGTTAAGATAGCCAGAACCCGATTTGTTGCTATAAACCAAGTCACCAAAACGGATGTAAAGTTCAGAGTCGCCACTACCAGAGTCAAAGATTGCCTGGTTGTTAATAGAGAAGTTGCTCATCTTAACCCACCATTCCAAAGTATAGTTAGTAAGGCTCAAGCCCCAATCACCTTCGGGAGCCGCCTTCATAGCGTTAGCATAAGTAAACTTAGGAACAGGCTGTTTCAACGGTTTAACCAATACCAGCAAGAAAGAAGACGAAGCTTCAGCCTTAGCTACTCCATTAGCGTTTCTGATAGCTATAGGCAATGCGTACTGCGCTCCACCTTCGGCCTCGAACGAAGCGATATCTATGTTAATAGGATTGGCACTTACAGAGCCTGCTGCGATTTTTACTTCCTTAGGGAAAGTAACATGTTCTGCAGCGATAGCCTTATAAGCTGTTTCATTCTTTCTGTTGTAAGCAGCCAGAGCCTCTTCGTCGAGGAAGAGTTCAGCTGTTACATCATGATCTAAAGCCTTGGCCAAACGTACTGTTACCGATGTACGTGTAGAGCCTTCATCCTGCAAGGTCACTTCTTCTGCCTTAGCCGAAGATGCCTCGTTTATATAAATCAGATTGTCTACCGATTCATATTCGGCGTTTTCACAAGCCGACTGACTGAGGGCCAACAGCCCCAGTGTAAAGAGTTTGAATAATGTATTTCTCTTCATAATAACGATTCCTTTCTACATTAGTTTTTGATAGGAGGATTTTGAGCGGCAATAGCAGCACGCACTGCCGGGTAATCCGGGTTTCCTGCATAGTCGTATTCTATGTGGTAAGCTCCCATTCCGGCATGTTCAATACCGCAAGCCGGATGATAAGTCTGCTGTTCGGTAAAGTAGTGTTTATCTACGGCACGTTCGAATGTAGCCGTAACGATTGACTTTCTCAATACGTTTTCGAACAATTTTGTATGATAAGACTTCACGCCTCCAGAGCCTGTGAAGAAATCATCCAAAGATGAATGACCAGCTTCGTAAGTCTGCCATACTATGTAGTCCAAGCTTTTTACTACTTCATCCGACAAGATGTTATAATAGCTCAACCAAGCCTTTCCACCAGGGATATCGGCTACCAACAATTTTCCGGTCTTATCGAACTCTCTGCGCAGAGTCTGCATAAATACCTCTACACGCTGCGGATAAGATGCGTTAATCAGAGTACCTTGGTCTTCTATATCGTAATCGAAACCGTCTGCATTATACTTGTTTACTGTATCTACTATGGCAAGCGCATATTTCTCTGCTGCTTTCAGGTAAGAATCTTCGTCGCCTTCTACAATACCCCAAAACTGTTTCTTGTTTTCGCGGTCGTTTCCACCCGGAGTAAGGTTATCGCCAATGTCGCCGGCACGCCAGCACAAGATGGCTTTAGAACCTCTTTCCTGAAACTTCTTCAAGTCTTCCTGCTGAGCCTGGTTCAAGTTACCCCAGCACAACCACAGACTTACGAAGTCTACACTATCAGGCAATCCACACAGCGAGTTAGCCATGCTTGCCGCAGTCCAGTTACCAAACCATCCGAACATCACCTTATGAGGTGAATTGAAATAGTCTTTCAAGTTATTCTTATATCCCTCGGTTACCGGTTCGAAGTAGTCTTCAGCCTCTACATCAGTCCAGTCGGAACAAGCCGAGAAGAGCAGTCCCTGCGAGAAGAACAAGCCGATACCAAGTCCGTATATTAGTTTTTTCAGTTTACTTGTTTTCATAAATCATTAATTTAGGGTTTATCAATTCTTTTTAGCCCACCACAAATCGGTAGCCGAATTATCTGCTCCGCCCAACATAGAAACTGCTGCTTCCACGTTCGCGCGGTTAGTGTTATATTCAGACTGCGGATAAGGCAATCTACGCATACCTCTCTCTATTGTTACTCCGTCAGTGTTGAGGTTGTTAACGATAGGGAAATGCTTAGGATAACCAGTACGGCGAATGTCTGCCCATGTTTCCCATCCGTTAGGGAAGTTAGCAATCCATTTCTGCACCAAAATACGCTCTAAGTTAGCGGCATCGCCAGCAGATTCATCGTATGCCGGAGTAATCTTACTTACAGCTGCACGGTTTTTTCCAGAATCTGTAGGATCAACGTAATCGGCTGGAGTAGAATAGCTGTCATACAAGTAGTTTCCTACATTAACGCCACGTTCTTCCATTGATACGGTAACTCCCTTTTCATAGAACTCCTTAGCGTTTCCGTTCATGTTCCAGTTTTTCAAAGCACCTTCGGCACGGAGGAAATAAGCTTCGGAAGCCGACATGATTAACAGCTTATCTGATTCTTTCAGTTTCAAGCGAGAGAATTCTGAGTAGCTGGCTTGTGTAGCAGGGCTCTGATAGATACCGTTGCGTACGCCAACATAGCCTCCACCGTCTAAAGAAGCGTTGTCTACATAAACCGACAGACGCGGGTCGTTATATCCGCCAAGGTAAGAAGTGATATTAGCACTCACACGGATTTCGTTCCAAGCATAAGCTACACGGTAGTAAGGATTCATACCGTCGTTATAGCTACAGTATGCAGCATCCGAAGCGTCGGTCATTACACCGATAACATCTGCTACGGCTTCTTCAGCTTTCTGCTTAGCCAACTCGGGGGCTGCGTTAGATATACGGATAGCCATACGCAACTTCAGTGTATTGGCGAACTTAACCCACTTACGGAAATCACCGTCGAACACAAGGTCGTATTCTTTCAGCGAGCTCATGTCATCGCCTGCAAGTACAGCAGTTTCGAAAGCCATGATAGCTGCGTCCAAGTCGTTAAACATGTTCTTATATAAGTCTTCCATTGAATCGTATGCTGTAGTAAACGCCGATCCCGAAATTTGTGAATAAGGGATAGCACCGTAACAGTCGCTTATACGCATAGAAGCTGCCACTCTAAGAATCTGTGCCCACTGGTAAGCCAAACCTTTTCCTTCAGAAAGCTTACGTATCTGGAAAAATCCGGTATATATTTGCGGCATGGTAGTGTCGAACATGTTTCCATACCATCCAATACGCGGGTTATAAGTATAATAGTTACCACCGTTACCCCACATGGCGATACAAGTAATTTGACCTCCAAATTCAGAACCAATCATCTGGTCCAACATCTGAGAATTATTTTGCTGGCCTTGTGCCAATGCAGGTATCATGCTTCGAATCAAAGATCCGGTAGAGGCGTTGTCGCCTATCATATCCTCTTGCGTAGGGCCATAAGGATTGGTATTGTATTCTTCAAATTTAGCTGTACAGCTGGCAATCATTGAAGCTACTACCACGAACGCCGAAATCTTGGCGCACTTATTTATCAGATTGTATTTCATAGTTGCTCTTTAGAATGAAAGTTTCACATTAAATCCGAGGCTTCTCAAGCTTGGCTGTTGGAAATAGTCAACACCCTGATAGAAGTTGCTGGTTACAGAAGACGTGCTTTCCGGGTCGAACGGTGCTTTGCAGTAAATCATCCACAAGTTCTTACCTGTTACTCCCACAGTCATGTCGAGTTTATCATTGAACCATTTCTTAGGAAGTCTGTAGCTCAAGTTCAACTCAGAGAGGCGCACGTTGGTTGCGCTATAAGTATAATAAGTACCGATAGCTGTAGATACTTTGTCGTAATAGTCTTGAGCATCTACGTAACCGTTTTCTCCGATATTAATACCACCGTTAAGACGAGCCTGCGCGCTGGCTTCTGATACGCCATACTTATCGAGTGTAGCTTGTGTATCCGAAACAACCAATCCACCTACTCGAGCAGTAAAGGCAAAGCCTAAACTCAAACCGTTCCAAGCTACGTTTCCGTTCCATCCCATATTGTATTTAGGAAGTACAGAACCAATCTTGCGGTATTCTGTAGTTTCAATAGCTACGTTTCCGGTAGAAGCGTCTTTCCAGATATATCCGTTAGGCGACTGACGCAAGCGCTGGTTGATGTAGAGGTCGCCCATTGTTCCGCCTTCGTACAGACGCAATGTAGGACCGCCGCTGATACCAAGTGTACCTTTAGAGTAGTATTCCATTTCGATAGGTTCGCCTGTTTCAGGGTTCACCGCTCCGTTAGCAAGGCTGATGATTTCATTCTTGTTACGAGTGAATGTAACGTTGGTAGATACCTTTACTTTATTGAATGTATCGGTATATCCTACTGCCAACTCTATACCCTTGTTCTGAATGTTACCAGTCTGAACGATATTTCTCTTGTAACCAGATGAGGCAGATGCGTCTACATAGAATGTCTGGTTGAATGTGTTCGACTTATACCAAGTCAAGTCAACGTTGATTCTGTTTTTCCACAACTTGGCGTTCACACCAAATTCCCAAGACTTGGTGTTTTCTGGTTTCAAGTCTGTATTATAGTGAGTAGACGGATATTCGTAAGTATTAGTCTGCTCGTTGTATTCATACTGCATCAAAGTAAGGTAGCGACTTGGAGCAGAAGCAACTTCGGCCCATGAGCCACGTACTTTCAAGTAAGAAATAGGTTCGGGCAACTTGAACGATTCGCTGATAACCCATGAAAGACCTACTGAAGGGTAGAAATAAGAACCCTTGCTGGTGAAAGCCAATTTAGAATCCCAATCGTTACGTCCGGTCATTGTAAGATAAAGCTGATGGTTCCAACCCAATTCTGCACTGGCGAATACGCTCTGTACTTGGTCGTGCCACTTCTTTTCGTTACGCTTAGATGTATCCATCTTTATGTTTCCGAGATGGAACATATTGGTAACTTGCTGCAAACCGCCTTTCAGATACATAATGTCTTCCTGCATATCGTTCAGTGAAGTACCGATGTTAGCGTTGAAAGAAAGTCTGTCTTCGAAAAAGTTCTTATTGATGCTTGCCATCAAATCGGCATATACAGCACGGTCGTTCTGCTTAGTGTGTCCGTAATAACCCTTGTTACTACCTTCTGTAAAAGTAGTCTTAGTACTTGCGTAGTATTCTTCTATACCGTCGAGATCAGAGTTGTCTACACGTACACGACCAGTTACGTTAAGCCATGAAGCGATTTCCCATTTCAGGCTGGCGTTGAACATATAACGGCGCTTAGACATTCTGTTCTGCATACGATTCATAATCCAATATGGGTTCTGCATATCAAGGTCTGTACCAAAGATAGCTGTCGGCCAATACTGAGTCATGATGTTACGCGATTCGCTGTAACGCTCGTACATCTGCACTTCCTGGAAGTTTTCTCCGCGCGGGAACAAGTAAAGAGACACCAGCGGGTTGAAGTACTGTCCACTACCCACCATGTTCTTATTATTCTGGATGATGTACTGTGCTCCGAGGTCGAGTGTAAGTTTGTCATTGCAGAACTTAGCTGTATTACGAAGTGAGAAGTTGTAACGGTTATAAGCATTATTAGGCAAAATACCAGTAGAGTTGGTAGTAGAGATTGAAGCATAAGTCTGGTTCTTCTCAGTACCTGTAGTCATGGTGAAACCATTCAACTCAGTTACACCTGTATTGAAGAAATCAGAAGGATCATAGTTAGTAGGAGTTTCGAGTTTATTACCCCAACTCATCAATTCGCCTTCGCGGTTTCCATAGATATTTTGGAACTTAGGCATCATCAGCGGTGAAGAGAAGCTTGTGTTATTACTATAGGTTACTTTAACCTTGCCCGATACACCTTTCTTAGTAGTAATCAAGATAACACCGTTCGAAGCGTCAGAACCATACAAGGCCGCTGCCGAAGGACCTGTAAGGATAGTCATGCTCTCGATATCTTCAGGGTTGATATCAGCTACACTGTTAGTACCCGGCTGCTTGTTCATGGTACCACCGGCGTTATCGCCCGAGTTTACGTTGAACATAGGGATACCGTCTATTACATATAATGCGTTGTCGTCTTTTTCCAATGACTTGGTACCACGCATTACCACACGGGCAGCTGCTCCGGCACCGGCAGAAGATGCGTTGATAGTAACACCGGCAACTTTACCCGACAATGAATTGATGAAGTTGGCGTCGCGAACTGTTGTCAGCTCATCACCCTTCACCTGCTGAACATTGTAGCTCAACGCCTTCTGTTCGCGCTTGATACCCAAAGCGGTAACCACAACTTCTTCAAGAGCGTGATTATCTTCCTGCATTGTGATAGCCAGAGGCTTAGAATCTACCAATGTAATCTGGCGAGTAGTATAACCAATGTAAGAAATCTCCAGCACATCGCCTTTGTTAGCCTTTAGGCTGAAGTTACCGTCCATATCGGTAATAGTACCGTTGGTAGTACCCTTCACCAATACACTAACACCAATCAACGGTTCGCCGGTAGCGTCTTTTACAGTACCGTTAGCTGTGACGGGAGTCTTTTTACCCGACTGCTCAGAAATTGCTTTAGATAATACAATGTGGCCATTCGATACAGAGTACTGCACGTTAGTGCCTTTAAACAAACGTTCCATCACGTTAGCTACAGTAGCTTTAGATACTTTGATAGTGACTTCACGCTTAACGTCGACGTCTTTAGTATTATATACTACCGACATGGACGATTGCTTTTCTACCTCCTTCAATGCCTTTTCAAGAGATACCTTCGTTAAATCGAGGGTAAGCATTCGTTCTTGCGCATGAGCAATGGCGCAACACGAGAATAAGAAAAGAAAACATAGCAAGTGAACATACTTGCGCTTCATCGTTGTTTCCATTTGGATGCTTTTAATTGATTATTAGATTAAGTTATTGTTTCTTTAGTTAGATTGACGTACCCACGTTACTTTTCGGTAAACGCGGACTTCTGGTTTTTCATGTTTTTCTTACTATCTTTTAATGCTTCATAATATGTTTAGATAAAAGTTACTATTTCTCTCTCTCGATAAAGACAACTGCTGAGTTGCCCCTTATCGCTTATAATACATGTCAAGTTAAGGGCATACTAAACAAAAAAGACTTTTTTTTCATCTTTTTTTCGAAAAAAGCGTTTTTCACGAAAAAACATGCCCATATTTTCCATACAACAACATATTTTATGGCAGTCGATTAACCTATATTTCACAGTTTTATTAAGCATCGTACGGTATTTACATTATCTTTGCACAAAACCATTAAAGCTATAAATATAATGAAAAAAATGTTTTTACTCTCCGCCTTATTTATGCTGTCTATAGCGTCTTTCGCTCAGCAAGCTAAATATGTATTCTACTTCATAGGCGACGGTATGGGAGTTAATCAAGTACAAGGAACAGAACTCTATCGTGGAGAACTGGAAGGTAAAATCGGAATCAACCCGATTGCATTTACACAATTTCCGTATGCAACAGTGGCAACTACTTTCTCTGCTACCAACGGCGTAACCGACTCGGCAGCTGCCGGTACAGCTCTTGCCACAGGAAACAAAACCAAGAACGGAGCCATCGGCGTAGAAAAAGACTTGCAGACACCCGTAAGTAGTGTTGCTGTATGGGCTAAAGAAAAAGGATACCGTGTAGGTGTAACCACCAGCGTCAGCGTAGACCACGCTACTCCGGCTGCATTCTATGCTCACTGTGGAAGCAGAAACAGCTATTATAATATAGGTACCGACCTCTACAAAGCAGGCTTCGATTTCTATGCAGGTTCTGATTTCCTCGACCCTACTAATAAAAAAGATAAGTCTGGAAACTCAGAGAACTTATACGAAATGGCCGCTAAAAACGGTTATACCATAGCACGCGGATATAAGGACTATCAGAAAAAGGCAAAGAAAGCCGAAAAGATGATTCTGTTCCAGTCTGAAAAGGCTTCGCAGAAAGACCGTTCATCATTGCCGTATGCCATCGACCGTCAGAAAGGCGACCTTACTCTGAGCGATATCACACGTTCGGCTATCAACTTCCTTACTAAAGATACATCAAAAGGTTTCTTCTTGATGGTAGAAGGCGGTAAAATTGACTGGGCATGCCATAGCAACGACGCTGCAACTGCATTCCATGAAGTAGTAGATATGGACAATGCTGTGAAAGTAGCTTACGAGTTCTACGCTCAGCACCCCGATGAAACACTTATCGTTATCACTGCCGACCATGAAACTGGTGGTATAGTATTGGGTACAGGTAAATACGAACTCAACCTTCAGGTTTTGAAGAATCAAAAGGTTAGCGAAAACGAATTTACACGCATATTGAACGGACTTCGCAAGAAATACGATAACCAAGTTAGCTGGGAAGTAGTACAGAACGCTCTTAAAGAAAACTTCGGATTCGGCGGAGCTGTAACACTGTCTAAAAAACAGATGGAACGTCTTCAAAGTGTATACGAGAAGTCATTCAAGAATCAGGCTCCTAAATTGGAGAAGAGCGAATACGCACAGAACGAGCCTTTGGCTGCAGAAGCTAAGCGTATCATCGACGAAATTGCTTTAGTAGGATGGACTAGCGGAGGCCACTCTGCAGGATACGTACCTGTATTCGCTATCGGTGCCGGAGCTGAAACATTCCAGGGCAGAATTGACAATACAGAAATTCCTGTGAAAATTGCTAAGGCAGCAGGATATATAGAATAAACCTTATTCAAAAGAAAGATAAGGCTGAAGCTTTTTTAAGTCTTTCTCGGAGAACTCTTCAAACAGAGCGATTCGGGAAAGACTTTTTATTTGTCCGCGCTTACGGCGGTATTCTATGATGGCTTTCGCCTTATAAAAATCCATGTAGGGATGACGGCGCAAACGGTCTAACCCGTCGTGGTTTACTCGCAACTGTCTTACGGATGGTGTGCCTACTTTAAACCATCGGCACATCGAGGCGTCTACATGATTAACCTCAAGCACCTGCTCTACCGAGGCATAACCGCCCAGACGTTCACGATAATCGACTATCATCTTAGATAACGCACTTCCTATTCCCGGTATCTGACGCAGAAGCGTAGTGTCAGCTTCATTCAAATCTACAACAGTTCCTTCGGGCAACTTTACTGGATATCGTGGTTCTTCTTTTTCCTCGCGTAGCATCACCGTGTCTATCTGGCGAATGGGCTTACGGGTATATTCTTCGGATATAACAATATATGGCTCTAACATCTTAAAAGCCTCATCAGAAAGGCCATAGATGCGTGCAAACGACTGCGGATTACGGAACACTCCACCCTTGGCACGATAGCGCAAAATGTTATGAGCTATGAAAGACGGCAATCCCAAACGGCGCAACTCTACAGAATCGGCCTTGTTAGGGTCGAAATCATGGTATTCTACTATTACTTCTTCTCGTTCTCTAATTGCATAACGATGCTTCGACGGTTGCTTCTGCTTGGTCAGTCCCGCAATGAAAGCATCTATGCTGTCCGGCTCGGCTATAGTCACCGTATTCTGCCTACGTATGTGCCATACCAACGGAGTGGCTATACACAACAATCCCAAAGTAACCGTAAGAAGCAAGATTACACGACGCTCTGATTTAGAAAAGTAAAAGAAGTTTTTCCACATATTTCAATAGTCCCAATTCGTTTACAAAGATAATCGCAATACCGACAGGTGCAACATATCTCAGAACAAAGAAGAACAATGAATAATATGGAGCGCGAAGAGTGCCATAGTTTGTGACTTCATCGTGCACAATCTTACGATTGATAACCCATCCTACAAATATAGCGGTAAGCATACCCGCTACCGGAAGCATTATCTTGGCTGTCAAGTAATCGAGGGCATCGAAAAAGTTCAGTCCGAATATAGTGAAGCTACTCCACTCGCCCAACGACAACGACGAAACTATGCCTATCAGAAAGCAACAGAAAGTAACTACAGACGCAGCACGGCCTCGCGTAAGCTGGAACTTTTCATGCAAAAAGGCGGTAGATACTTCATGAAGGGAGATGGTAGAGGTAAGTGCCGCCAAAGCCAACAGCAAGTAAAACAGTACCGAACATACATAGGCTATCACCGGAACTCCGCTAAACGCTTGCTGAAATACGTTGGGCAATGTAATGAATATCAACGACGGGCCAGCGTCGGGACTGATGCCCACCGAAAAGGCTGCGGGGAAAATAATCAATCCTGCCAATACAGCTACGCCTGTATCTATCAAGCCCACGCTCATGGCTGTCTTTCCTAAACGAGTATCTTTACCGAAATAAGAAGCGTAGGTAGAAAGGCATCCCATACCCAAGCTGAGCGAGAAGAACGCCTGTCCCATAGCACCCAAGAACACATCGGGAGTTACCTCACTGAAATCGGGCTTCAGCAGAAAGCTTATTCCTTTCTCGGCTCCCGGCAATGTAACAGAGCAAATGGCTAATACCACCACCAAAACGAAAAGCAGAGGCATCAATACCTTAGACGATCTTTCTATACCTTTCTGCACTCCTTTTACTATAACGAAGTGGGTAGTGAGCATAAACACGGCAAGCCAAAGCAATGGGCGCAACGGATTCTGAGAGAATTGTTGGAAATCGGCTACAAACTCATCGGGGGTCTTGCCAGAGAACTGACCACCTATGGCCTGAACCATATACTCTAATGTCCATCCGGCTACTACGGCATAATACCCTAAGATAAGGAATCCGGTAAGCACACCAAGGTAGCCCACGCATTTCCATGGTCCTTTGGGGTGAAGAGCCTTAAACGCTCCACCGGTACTGGCCTTAGAATGACGTCCTACTATAAACTCGGACATCATGACCGGAAGTCCTAAAGCGAATACACACACCAAATAAATCAAAATGAAAGCTGCTCCTCCATGATTTCCTGTCTCATAAGGGAAACGCCATATATTACCTAAACCGACCGCCGAACCGGCTGCCGCCAATATTGCACCTAACTTACTACCAAAACTTACACGTTCATTCATAAATCGCCTAATTTTCTTTTCATTTGTTCTTATACAGGTCGCAAAATTATAACTTTTATCGTATTTTTGCCAAATAAATAACAAATTAATATGATAAGTATACTAAAGACATACCCATTGACACTGCTCACAGTAGCGGCTATCTGCTATTTATCTTTCTTCACTCCACCGCAAACGGAGTTGAATAATATCAGTAACATCGACAAACTGGTGCATACATGTATGTACGGTGGACTAAGCATCATCATCTGGTGGGAGTATCTAAGAAAGCACGATACTATCTGCTGGAAAAGATTCATCCCCATTTCTGTAGTCTTCCCCATCATGATGAGCGGAATCATAGAGTTGCTCCAAGCTTACTGCACAACAAACCGCAGCGGCGAATGGCTTGACTTTGTAGCTAACAGCTTCGGGGTAGTATTGGCTTTTATAGCAGGCAATTTTGTATTACGGCGGATAATGAAGAAATAAAAGCACTGATTCAACAATTCTGCTTGTTTTGCAAACATACGTAAAAGCCCTTATCCGAGCTATCAACTATTTTTGCATCCGATTATTAACAAACAGAATGACACTATGAAAAAAACTATCCTCCTGTTCGGGTTAATGTCGCTCTTTTCGTGCGGACAAGCCTCGGACAACATCGGTGATTTAGAAAAACCGGCAGAGCAACCTACTCCTTCTGAACCCGAAGAAGAATTGCCCGACCTCACTTCGTTTCCTGCAAGAGTAAACATTCAATCTGAATATGCTACACCCGAAAAAATAATAGACAATGAATGGGTAGCTGTAGGAATATCGCGCCCGTATGCCCTGCAGATAGACGAGAAGAACCGCTACAATGGCAAGCATACCTTCCGCTTTGAACTACGAAACGATGACAACTCGCTTGAAGGATATAACGAAAACGAGACCAAGGGACGTGCCGAGGTTTCGTACTGCTACGCTACGGAGGCTGACTTCGCATCGCTTCCTGCCAATGCTTATAGCAATGCACAAAGAATGAAGACGGTATATCATCACGGCAAGGGATTCTGTCCGCAAGGCACGGCATGGAAATATCATTTCGCCGTTTATGTGCCCGACACTATCGATAACGACGTAAATACTATCTTCGCCCAGTGGCACGGAATGCCTACCCGCACCTTGGCAACCAATCCGCAGGGAGAAGTGGTTCAACTCACCGACGAGGAGTTCCTGGAATTGGAGTCGCATACAATATTCTCGAAAGAAGAGGGCTACGAAAAGATTACCGTAACCGATAAGAACGGAAATGTAACTTATAAGAAAGGGAAGAAAAACGGATGGCTCATAGAGCAAGGTGGTTATCCCCCACTCGCCTTCGGGTTCAACAGCGGCTTCTTCTATATCAAGGCCAACTCGGACCGCCGTTGGTTTACCGACAAGAGCGACAGAACCAACGCCAACGTAAAACGCCTGAACAACATGCAGTCGGTTTCTTCAGAATACAAGACTTCTACTATAGCCTATAAGTCACCCATCGATGAGTTCCCGAAAAACCAATGGGTAGAATTCGACGTAAAAATTGTATGGACCAGCTACAGCGGAGAGAGCGAAATAATCCTTCGCCAAGGAATGCTCGACGTAACAATGACCACAAACGGTAAAGCAACTAAGATAGTAAATAACGAATCTCTCCCCATCGGTAGAAACGACAAGGACGGCTACTACTTTAAATTTGGCATCTACCGTACCTCAAGCAGCACCGTTCCGGTATGTTATAACTTAGGAGGATTTAGTCAGGAAGAGGTAATTGACTAATAAATTCTTATGCTAAGCCGCAAATTCTGCGGCTTAGGTATATCATTCTTTTCTAAAAGCTACTCAACTGTAATCTCCTCCGATTGCTCCACCAATAACTTGCTGTGTTTTGCACAAGGTTACGTGAAAGTTTTCCATGAGCCAAAGCAGTAAATTACTTTGAACTATTATCATCCTTGTTCTTTAATCTTTTGATTTCTCTATCAAAATCGCTTTCAAGCAGTTCCATTTCGCGTTTGCGATAGATTTCAAACTCCTTTTCTGCCTTTTCAATTGCTTGCTTATGAGAGATGTTTCCCTTGCCAATCAACACTTTCCGCTTATGAACGATAATCTGATTGTCAAGTGCCTCTATCCAATCTTTCATTGTCATAGGATTCATTTCCAACGCTTGAAACTCTGCAAAGTCCAAGAAACCAGAAACAAGCAGATTCAGACGTTGAAGTTCAATTTCAGACAAATAGTTCTTAGCTATTTTCACATCATCCTTAGTCACATAGTTGCCTTTGAAGTTCGTCATACCAACAAACGGCTTCTCGTTGTCAACACGATTGTAAATCACTTCTGCAGCAGTATTCTCATGAACAGCATAATGCAATTTGTTTTGCACGGTGGCAAAGAACATCTTTGTCATGCTATCTCGTGGGTCATAGTCTGTAGCTGTGGCATATATATCAGTGACTTGCTGATAGAAGTTACGCTCACTACTACGGATATCCCTAATACGTTGCAGTAACTCACGGAAATAGCGGTTGCCGCCCTGCTTCAACCGTTCATCATCCATAGCAAACCCCTTCTGGATATACTCATGAAGTCTTTGTGTCGCCCATCGGCGGAAACGAGTTGCCACTTGCGACTGCACACGATAACCCAAAGCGATAACCATATCAAGGTTGTAGTGCTCCACTTCTCGCTCAACCTTACGAGAACCTTCTATTTGAACTGTTCGGAATTTCCGAACAGTTGTCTCCTTTATTAGTTCTCCATCTTCAAATATATGCTTAATATGTTCACTTACATTTGATTTGCTTGTTTGGTATATCTCAACTAATTGCCCCTGAGTCAGCCACAAGTCTTCATCAGCAAAGCGCACAGACACACGAGTTATATCGTTATCGTCCTGATAGAGTATGATTTTATTTTCTTCGTTCATTGTCTATTTTTCTTCTTAAAAAATCATCAATTTCAATATCACGTTCTTTCTGACAAGTTTTTTTGTATTGCTTAAATTCAGATATCAATTGGGGAGTTTCAAAAACTTGTTCTGCAAAAGCTTTTATAAATCTTCAGGCAAAGGTATTACAAGGATAGACTCACTGCACCGGATTCCGTAGAATACATCACGAACCCGCCCCTGCTGTGGTATCAAAATACCTTTCTCTACCAAATCTTTTATATCGCGTGCTGCTGTATCTAGTGATACCTTTACACGTTTCGCCCAATTCTTTGCAGTCAGTTTTCCAGGATAACCGCCTAAATACAGATTCAAGACTTCGCGTTGTCGCTCGGACATCACAATTTCAGCATAGGTTTGCCAGAATATGGCCTTGTTAAGAACCTTAGACAAAGTCTCATCAGATTGTTCAACGGAACGAAGCAGGCAGTCAAGATACCAGATAATCCATTCTGTAATCTCGCAATCTCCCTTTTGTGTTTTCTCCAATATATCGTAATACTGTTTTTTATCCTTGTTAATCTGATGGGAGATACTGAAGAAACGCATCTTTGAGTTTTCAGCCTGCGAAAGTGCCATATCAGCAATCGCTCGTCCGATTCGTCCATTCCCGTCATCAAAAGGATGTATGCAGACAAACCACAAATGGGCTATCGCCGATTTTACATAGCCGTTTTGTATATTTGAATTGAACCAATCCAAGAAACGATTCATTTCTTCGTCTATTTTTTCAGGAGCAGGTGCTACATAATGTACCCTTTCCCGACCAAACATTCCCGAAATGACTTTCATCTCTCCACTGCGGTATCGGGCTACATCTATTTTCGTCGGACCGCTCCATCCGGTAGGAAACAAGCAGTTGTGCCAGCCAAAGAGCCTTTCATGTGTAAGCGGACTGTTGAAATTGACGGTTGCATCAAGTGCCATTTCAACTATTCCGTCGATATAGCGTGATGATTCTGTCGGATTCAGCAGTTGCACTCCGAGTTTGCGAGCTACAGATGAACGTACCTGCTCATTATTCAACTCCACTCCTTCAATTTCTGATGATGCAATGATGTCATGAGAGATAGATTCAACTACGGCAGACATCTTGTCGTTAAATCCGATTACACTAAGGCGCCCCATCAGATAGCCTACAGCCTTGTTTACCTGATTCAGCTTTTCACCAACAAATTCCTTGTTCCACGAAAAGGAAGGCCATTCTTTATGTTCATGTATATACATAGGCATCACTGTTTTCTGCAAAAATACAGTTTTGCGGATAATAAGCCGCAGAATTTGCGGCTTATTATCCGCATAAAACAGTAAAATCAGAATTTATTAGCATTTTAGATATGATTTATGTATTCAGATTTTTCAGAATGGAACTATCGAGTACCATTGCATAGCGTTGCGTCATCTTGATATCAAAGTAAAACGAGCATACAAGACACAAAAAAAGCAGCTACATTTCTGTAACTGCTTTTTTGTGGTGCCACCAGGAATCGAACCGGGGACACAAGGATTTTCAGTCCTTTGCTCTACCAACTGAGCTATGGCACCATCGTGTCTGCAATGCGTTGTTCTCGATTGCGAGTGCAAAGGTAGACATTTTTTTTTATCCTCCAAATTATATTCAGAAAAAACTGAAAATTTACGCTCAAAATGCACTATTTTTACCTAAAACGGAGGGAAACGTGATGAATTTACGTGCAAAACCTTCCACTTTCAGTGGCTACGATGCGTTGTTCATTACTTTATCATTGCGTCACCAAAATCACAGTTCTTACCAATCTTCGGTATCTGTGAGGCATATCTATCGCTTATATTACAGGGCTGACGCATTACTTAATTTCTTCATTATGCCATGGTGCATCTAAAAGTTCAGCAAGAAACTCATCACTCCATCCTGCCATTTTTCTTTTACCTTTAAGGCTTGCTTTTCTCTTGTTATTCTT
>OJKP01000041.1_pt1 | contig 113314 bp, 82 predicted proteins | sample 1596521 | NCBI WGS metagenome assembly OJKP01 (sample SAMEA4350130, study PRJEB24818) | metagenome | biome: human; feature: gut; material: faeces | place: Denmark | collected 2013-09
TCCCAAAACAATGCAAGTTCTTGTTAATTAGATCTGTAAAAACAAATAGAGAATTCTCATTTTTTAGTATAAATAATCTTATCCAACCAGACTACATCGAAGAATTCTATTGTTAAGTTAGCCAATATAGCAATCAGACTAGTTATATCAGAATCTAATACTCAGAAATAGTCTTTTTAATCATAATATACTTAAAATTGAAGAGTCAGACAAGCTAGTCAGGATATGGTGAGAATCATCCATATACAGAAAAGCTTACGTAATATGCCCAAAGCTGCTGTCAGATGGTTTTCCACTGTTCGCTTGCTAATATTTAAACGTTGTGCAATATTTTCATTAGAAAGTCCTTTTTCTCGACTCAATCGATATACTAGTTGACGTTGAGGAGACATTCTATTTACAGTTTCTTGAATTAATGCTTGCAATTCACGGGCAAACAATAATTCCTCCATAGATTCTACCCTTATGTCATTTTTTAGATATTCATGTATATGCTGATCTGTTACATTTAAATGATCAAAGTAATCGTATGCTTTATAACGGGCCATTTGATACAGATAAGCTGATATTGACTTTATCTGTTCCAGTTTTTTGCGGTTAGTCCAAATGGATAAAAAATTTCTTGAGCTATGTCCCTACTGAGCTCAGATTCGTGTGTCAAGCCGGCAAGGAATGCAACGAGTTTTGGCTGATACAGAAAAAATAGCTGTTCAAAAGCTTGTTTATTTCCTGCCGCTATTTCTTTTAAAATATATGTTTCTGATATTTTCATAGGCTAATAGACATGCAAAAGAAGTATTTTTTTATAAAAAATAAAAGTGTCTCATCAATATTTTGCTCTGCACTCAAAAAGTTATAAAAAACATTATCTAAGTTCATTGCATTCATTTCCATGCATCTTACTGAATAAATACACGCAGACTAATCATGTTCCTGCTCAGATACTCAATTCTTTTAATTGTGTTTTGGTGAAGTTAGGATTCAAATTTACTATATGAAAATCCCATGATCAGAATAACTGACCGTCACGTTTCAGTACCGTCTATTGGTAGTAATATTTATTTTTTATGATAAAATGATGCTCAGAAAGAGGTATATCATTGAGACGATTACTGATCCGCTCAAAAACAAAGCACAGCTCGTGCATTCCAGACATCGTTCGATAACGAATTTCCTAGTAAATCTGGTGGCTGTACTGGGTGCTTATTGTTTCTTTGAAAACAAACCGGATGCATTGCAAGGATACTATATTGAGGACTCAAAACAACTGTCCTTATCTAAACTTATCCCGAACTCAGGTAGTTGAATGAAACATCGCATTCTTTCACTTTACCATTCGCATATTGCAGGTTGCTTCATTGCATTCTTTTTCCTGCGATTCGCATTCTGTTTTTTCTTCCTCTTGTTATGGATAAAATCGGCTTCAGAAGGCTTCTGAGTGAGGTTAATACATCTGGTTTATTTCATTCAAATATCCGCAATCTGCGTAGCCAATACGCCTGCATGATTCCTCGCAGACTAAGGTAAACTATGAACCCCATCCACAAGGCATGATTGCACAGCACAGAACGAGCTCCGAAATAAACCAAGAAAAAGCTGACCGATGCCACTATCATCGCCTTCAGCATGATGCGTGTGGCAGTAGCTCCTATGCAAATACCGTCGAGCAAGAATGCCGAAAATCCAGCTATAGGGATGGCGAGCACCCAATAGAAATATTCGCTTGAGGCTGATATTACCGTGCTGTCATCGGTTAGAAGACCCAGAAAACCTTGTCCCCCTATGCCGTACAAAAGTGTGAAGACTGCCGATAAACCGATTCCCCACTTAAAGAGCAACAGCATGGTGCTTCGCAAATGCGTAGAGTTTCTTTCGCCTATGCACTTGCCTGTCAGTGCCTCGCCAGCATAGGCAAAGCCGTCCATTATGTACGAGAATAGGGTGAACAATTGCATCAGCAGGGTGTTTACAGCCAAGACCACATCACCGTATGCGGCTCCGGTGGAGGTGAAGAAGGTAGTTACTGCCACAAGGCATATTGTACGAAGAAAAATATCTCTGTTTACGGTAAAGAAACGTCGCATGGCTTCGGCTTCAAACAGACCGTTGCGCTTCATGTGTATGCGTAGCGGGCTGTAATGACTTAACCACAGCAGTACCGCCATAACGAATCCCGAATATTGGGCGATTAGCGTTCCCAATGCCACACCGTCTACTTTCATATGCAGACCAAGCACGAAGAGCAGGCTGGCGGCTATGTTCACTATGTTCTGTGTGATGGCTATATACATAGGGTAGCGTGAGTTTTGCATCCCTATGAACCATCCGTTAAAGCTGTATAGAGCAAGTGTGGCAGGTGCTCCCCAAATGCAGATATGAAAATACTGTGTAGCCAGGCGTTGCACTTCGGCACTGGCGTCTATTACAGTGAAAGCAGCCATACGGATAGGGTATTGCAGTATGATGAGCGCGGCTGCGAGCAATAGACTGATAATGACAGAGCGCATCAATATACGAGCTATCTCTGGCTGGTTCTTGGCTCCATACGCCTGTGCTGTCAGTCCCCCGGTGCCCATCCGCAGAAATCCGAATATCCAGTAAATCATGCTGAAAAGCATTCCGCCCACGGCTATGGCTCCTATGTATGCCGCCGAACCTAAATGTCCTACGATGGTAACATCTATCAACCCCAGCAAGGGTACGGTTATGTTAGAGATGATAGACGGTATGGCGATGCGTAAAATCTGCCTGTTGGTAGAAGATAACTCCATAATCGGGTTTATAATTTAAACGAGACTTCTTTAAACATGTATTTGCGTATGGTGCCGCTCTCGTCTTCGAGTACAAGCTTTCCTATCGGCTCTATGTCGATGATGCGTGCCTTGAACTCACCGTCGCTATCGGCGTAACGGTGGAATCCGTCTTTACGGTAAAGTCTGTCTTTGTAGCGAGTGGCTATGGTTAGGCTATCGCCAACTTGCAGTAGTCCGTAGTAAAATGCTATTCGCTCTGTTATCTGCTTTAGAATCTCTCTCGGTTCATAGTGCTGTCCGGTAATCTGCGTCAGCGAAACGGGGTTTGGAGCATCGCTCTTGAATTCTTTCTGATTAAGGTTTACTCCAGTGCCCGATATGGAGCGACTGATGTACATTCCGGTCAGGTCGTTCTCTATCAGCGTGCCGCATATCTTCTTGTCGTGCCAATAAATATCGTTAGGCCATTTAATACTGATGCCTTCGGTATAGCCTGAGAGAACCTCTTGCACTGACAAGGCGGTAATCTGCGAGAGCAGGAACTGACGGTGTGCTTCTAAGAAATCGGGATATACCACATAGCTGAACAAAAGATTCGCTCCGGGTTCCGACTCCCAACTGTTGCCTCTTTGTCCGCGTCCGGCGGTTTGATATGCCGAAAAGACGCAAGTCATGTCGGGCATAGGTTGATTGTCGCACAATGCCGATAAGAAAGTATTGGTAGATGTAGTTTCGCTCAACTCAATGGGAGAGGTGATAACGGTATGATAGCTCATGATGATTAATTTTAAGTTTACCAGACAGGAGGCAGAAACGCTTGCTGAATATGCTCTATTTGAAACGGAGCTTTATCGCCTACTATACTGATTACATCGAAACGTACGGGGCAGTCTATATCGAAACGCTTCAGATAAACATCGGTAGCAGATACGATGCGTCGTATTTTACGGTAAGTCACAGCCTCATCGGGCTTGCCGAACTCCTCGTTGCGTCGTGTCTTTACTTCCACTATGATTAGTTGGCCGTCCTTTTGCGCTATGATGTCAAGTTCTAACTTCCGGTATCGCCAGTTGCGTTGTAATATATCATACCCATGCCTTACAAGGTAAGCCGCTGCCTCGTCTTCGCCTTCTTTGCCCAGTAGGTTGTGTTCTGCCATATCTTAGTATTTTTATTACGGGCAAAGGTACAAAAAATCCGTCACATACATTCTGCTGTATACATTTGTCACGAAGAATAAAACGAACAAAATGCCATAATTAAAACGTGGTAAATAGATGTTTGTTTATCTAAATGCATTATTTTTGTAATCTAATAGCAATAATATCAATGATGAACCACGGAAAAAGCAGAAAGAAAGTACCACCTACGGTGTCTCCACGTAAAAAACGTATGGTGTGTCTGATGAGCGAGGAAGAAGTGCAGATTGTAGAACGATATCTGGAGCAGTATCAGATAAAGAACAAAGCACGCTGGCTACGCGAAACCGTGTTGACTTTTATCCGTCAGAACATGGAAGACGATTATCCTACTTTGTTTAAAGAACACGACATGCGTCGGTGATACCGCTTATATATGGCAGACGATAATTTCTATATGAAGCAAGCCCTAATGGAGGCTCGCGCTGCGGCTTCGGCAGGCGAGGTGCCGGTAGGTGCGGTGGTGGTATGCCGTGACCGTATCGTGGCAAGGGGGCATAATCTTACCGAAACGCTTAACGATGTGACCGCTCATGCCGAGATGCAAGCTATCACAGCGGCGGCTAATACGCTTGGCGGTAAATATCTTACAGACTGCACGCTGTACGTTACCATAGAGCCGTGTGTAATGTGTGCTGGTGCTATCGCATGGGCGCAGATGGGCAGATTGGTATATGGCGCGGCCGATGAAAAGCGTGGCTTTATGAAGTACGCATCTGGAGCGTTGCATCCTAAAACGGTAGTAGTGCAGGGGGTAATGGCCGATGAATGCGCTTCGCTGATGAAAGAGTTCTTTAAGAGTAAAAGATAAATCTAATTATCTTTGCCGCTGTCATATTATATAATAAGTGTAGTTTATATATTTATTGTTTATGGATACAGAAGAAATGCTTCAGCGATTGTGGGCAGGAGATGAACGTGCCTTTCGTTTTATATACGACCAGTACTATGGTCTGTTATGTCGCTTTGCAAATCAAATGTTGCATGATACAGCTGTGGCAGAAGAAATCGTGGATGATGTAGTCTTTAATCTGTGGTTGCATCATGAAGACATAGAAATTACCTGTTCTTTGCGGGCTTATTTGTTGCGTTCTGTACGCAATAGGTGTCTGAATGAGCTTAATAGCGCGTCCCGTCGTAAAGAGTTAAGCCTGTCTTCATTGTCGGACGAAGACAATATGGCGTTTCTTGATTATTTATTTGCTGATGATAGTCATCCTTTAGGTGAATTGATAGAGAGGGAGCTTGAATCAGAATTACGTAAGGCCATTGAAGCGTTGCCTGCAGAGTGCAGGGTCGTATTTAAGAAAAGCCGTATAGAGTGTAAGAAATATGAAGAGATAGCTTCCGAACTTGGAATCTCGGTCAATACGGTAAAGTATCACATGAAGCACGCTTTGTCCATCCTTTATAAACGTTTTGGGCAGTATCTGGAAATGCTTCTTATATATTTTTTCAATTGAAATAAAAAAAAGTCGTTTTTCACTACCCTCTGATTTTTCATTTTTGTCTGTTATAGTATAAAGACGATAAAAATGAAACAGGAAGATTATTCTTATATTGATGGGTTGATATGCAAGTATCTGTCGGGCGAAATCGATTCGGCGGAACTTATGCAGCTGAAAAGTTGGGCGGCAGAATCGCAAGAAAACAAAAATTATGTTCGTGAAAAAGTCGAAATAGTTTTTTCGGCAACGGTATCTTCCGATAATACTGCTTTTGATGAAATCGCAGCCTATGAGCGATTTAAACAGCGCATATCATTTAGAAAACAATTTAACTTCTTTAATTTGAAAATAGCTAATAGATTAGCTCGGATAGCAGCGGTTTTATTATTGGTAATTCTTCCATTGGCGGCATATTATAAAGGTAAAGACAGCGTAAAGCAGGAATTTGCGGAAATTGTAATCGAAGCTCCTATGGGTGCTCGCACAAAAATGCATTTACCTGACGGTACGGCTGTGTGGCTTAATGCCGGGTCTAAGTTATCATATTCGCAAGGTTTCGGAATAGATAATCGTGACGTACGGTTGGAAGGCGAGAGTTATTTTGAAGTTAGTCGTAATGAAAACCTGCCTTTTTGTGTAAAGACCAAGGAAGTTAAAGTAAGGGTATTGGGAACGAAATTTAATTTCCGTAATTATCAGGATGACAATGAGGCTGTGGTGAATCTATTGGAAGGAAAAGTGTCGTTAATGAATGGCTTGCGTAAAATGTCGGAACAGTATTTGGCTCCTGGTGAGTGTATGACGCTTGATAAGCATACTGGAATGATGACATTAAGTAAGGCAAAGGTGGAAAATTCTGTAGTATGGATGAATAACGAGCTCTTTTTTGATGAGGAATTGTTGAGCGACGTGGCAAAGAAACTATCTCGTTGTTATAATGTGACAATTGAATTGGCCGACTCTTTACGCGACCGTCGTTTCTATGGAAGCTTTACGATTGTCGGTAATACGGTTGATGAAGTGTTACATAAGATGGCTTCTACAAACCAAATGCGTTATTCTGTAAAAGACAAAAAGTATATTATATACTGATATTGAAGAAATATTATTAACATTGAAAGATATTGATATGAATGCACATGGCCCTTAAGTAAACAGTATTATCTTCTTATTATGGGAATGCCTGATTTTGATTTTTTAAGATGGCATTTCAGAAAAACCTAATTTAACCATTTAATTTTTTATACAAAAACAAATACTTATGATACATTTCAAGAAAGCATTAGCTATAGCTTCGGCTACTCTTTGCTTAAATCTATCTGTATATTCTCAGACTGTTACTTTAAATGTGAATAATGTGACAGTTAAAGAAGCTATGGAGCAGCTTAAAAAGACATCGGGGTATGCATTTGTTTTTTCATCCAATGATGTCAATACAAAAAGTAGAGTGTCAATATCAGTGAAGAACGCTTCGTTGGATGAAGTGATAAATCAGATTTTGAAAGGACAATCTGGGCTGACGTATGATATTCAGGGTAATAACATAGTCGTTAAAAAGCAGTCTTCTCAACAAGTGAAGGACGGTGTAAAGAAAACAGTAAAAGGTAAGGTTGTAGATGCGAAAGGAGAGCCTGTTATTGGAGCTACCGTAATGGAGAAGGGTACACCGAACGGAACCATTACAGATTTTGATGGAAACTTTAGTTTGGTTGTAACAACAGACGCTCCGTTGGAAATATCTTATATCGGATTTACATCGCAGCAATTGAAACCGCAGGTAGGAAAACTGATGTCGGTTACCTTAAAAGAAAACACAGAGACATTAGACGAAGTGGTGGTAGTAGGTTATGGTACTCAGAAGAAAGTTAATCTTACAGGCGCTGTTGCATCTGTCAGCAGTGAGGCTTTGGAGAATAAACCGGTTGGAAGCATAGGACAAGCTCTTGAAGGAGTAATTCCCAACTTGAATGTTTCGGCAGTGTCTGCACAGCCTAATTCTGTGGCGACTTTTAATGTACGTGGAGGTACTTCAATGGGGCAGGACAGTAATGGAAACTGGAAAATCCAAACTGGTAGTCCGTTGATTTTGGTGGACGGCATTCAAATGGATGAAACTTATTTGAGTATGTTGAATCCGTCGGATATTGAAAGTATTTCATTGTTGAAAGACGCTGCTTCTGCTGCTATTTATGGAGCTCGAGCCACTTACGGTGTCCTTTTAGTAACGACTAAAGGAGGGAAAGCAGATCAAAAGGCAAATGTAACTTATAATTTTGATATGCAGTGGAATACTCCTTCTCATCGTCCGGATATTATGGATGCTTATACTATTCAGTTGGCTGCCAACCAATTGACAGAACTTACAGGAGGAACGGTATCTACCTGGAATGAACAATTGTTAGCTGCAAAAAAAGCATGGAGAGATGATCCCGAGAATGCTCCGGATTGGATTTATCAGGAAGGTAGTGATTCTAAGTTTTATTGGGTTCGTAGTATGAATCCTTATGAAGAAGCTGTGAAAGATTGGACTCCTATGCAGAAACATACAGTTAGTGTCAGTGGTGGAAGTGCCAAGACAAGGTACTATATATCTCTTGGTTACCAACGTCAAGAAGGTATGTATAAAATTAATACCGAAGTGCAGAATCGTTTCAATGGTTTGATGAATGTTGAAACAGAAATTAACAAATGGTTTAAGGTTGGAGCAAAAATCAGTTATAATTCCACTAATTATGATGAACCTTATCTTAATCCTCAGAAGGGAACATTATGGAGTGCTATGATGGGGGAGACCAGTCGTAACATCTGTAGTCCTATAAGAACATCATCAGATGATCCACAACCAGATATGTGGACAGATAATATTTTAGGATGGTTGGCTTATGGTGCTACTCGTACCACTAAGCGTACAAATGCTGTCTTTAACGTCACTCCGACAATTACCCTGATGCCGGGTTGGACAATAAAAGCTGAATTGTCATATGCCCCCAATGAGTATTTTCAGAAGAAAGTAATACCAACGCGTGAATATGTGGTTAATGATTGGTCGTCGGTTGTAAAGACACATACAGATCCGTCCAGTGTGGATGAGACTGTGACTCATTCTGATTATTATACCATAAATGCTTATACTAACTATAATAAGACATTTGGAAAACATGATGTTGGTGCTATGATTGGTTTCAATCAAGAATGGTATACTTATCGTCAGACGTACGCAAAAGCAGAAGGAATATTGAATACGGATTTGCCTTATATCAATTCGGCTACGGGTAACCAATATTCTGGTGATAATGCCAATCATTGGGCCATTCGTGGTATGTTTGCACGTTTAAATTATGTGTATAATGGTCGTTATTTGTTGGAATTCAACGGTCGTTATGATGGAACTTCTCGTTTTCCCAAAGCTGATCGCTTTAAATTCTTTCCGTCTTTTTCAGCCGGTTGGCGAATTTCTGAAGAAAATTTCATGCAGCCTTTGCGTCCATGGTTGGACAATTTGAAGATAAGAGGGTCATGGGGCTCTTTGGGAAATCAGAATGTGGATAACTATGCTTATATATCGGAATATAGTAGTGTGGATTATGTTTCTTGGAATATGGGAGGAAGCCGTCCTATGGGTATTTCTCCAGGTGGTCTGATTTCTCCATCATTGACATGGGAAACTGCTACGACTTTGGACTTTGGTATCGATGCCACTTTTTTAAAGAATCGTCTGGATTTCACATTTGACTGGTATACACGTGAAACCAAAGACATTTTAATGGCTGCAGACAAATATCCGGCTGTTTTGGGCGTTTCCGCTCCTAAAAAGAATTCGGGTATTTTAAAAACGAATGGTTGGGAATTGAGCATGACTTGGCGTGACCGTGTCAATAAGGATTTCAGCTATGACGTGAATTTTGTCCTTTCTGATTATATCACGAAGGTGAAGAAGTTTGACGGTAATCCCAATATGTCTCTGTCTACTCTTTATGATGGTAAGGTGATGGGTGAAATTTGGGGATATACTTGTTTGAGTATTTTGCAGGAAGATGATTTTACCATTGATGAGAATGGCAAATATATATTGAATGGACCGAGCCAGACAGATTTAGGGTCTACTTGGTATTCTGGAGACTTGAAATTCGCGGATTTAGGAGGAACTCCCGGCGATGATGCCAACAAGACAGATGCTGGTCCTGATGGAAAGGTAAACAGTGGAGAAAATACAATTTACAATCATGGTGACTTGCGTGTTATAGGTAATAATACTCCGCGTTTCCGTTTTGGTTTGAATACGAATCTCAATTGGAAAGATTTCAGTTTGAATGTCTTTTTCCAAGGGGTTGCCAAACGTGATGTATTTATTAGTAATAACATGTTGTTTGGTGGTAGTGACTCTGCCGGAAACTATGATACGTTTATTAATTCATGGACACCGGAGAATACAGATGCCAAATATCACATGTATGGACGGAGTCAGAATTTGACTACTAATACCCGTTACTTATATAACGGTGCATTTATCCGTTTGAAAACATTGGCATTGGGTTATACTTTGCCTCGTGAGTGGACTAAGAAAATTACTCTGAATACAGTGCGTGTCAATCTGTCTGGTTATAATTTGTTTGAGATCTCAGGTATTCCTAATGTTTTTGATCCTGAATCTATTCAATCGGCTTATCCAATGATGCGTTCGGTAGCTTTGGGAGTTCAAGTTATTTTCTAATTTTAAATATTCTGATAATGAAACTGAAACATTATATTTTTGCTTTGGGATTGATGTCCTCGCTGGGGGCATGTAACGATGATTTTATGGAACGTTATCCTTTGGATGTGCCGACAGATGAGACTTTTTGGACTTCCGAAAGTGACTTGAAATTGTTTTTGAACAAGTTTTATCCGACTTGGATTCAAGGGCATGCCAGCGGATGGTCAGATAGTAAATATCTTTATCCTCTTCCTGTAACAGGTAGTCCATTAGTTTATGGAGATGTGTATAGTGATAATGCTGTTCGTACAGGAAATGAATTCAGTGAATTGGGAGAAAATAATAAAATTCCGACAGGTTCAGGTTCCAGTGCAAATGGATGGTCCTGGAGTAATTTACGAAATGTCAATTATTTCCTGACTCATTATACACGGGCTTATTTACCCGCTGAAACCTTGAAAAAGTATGTAGGTGAGGCTTATTTCTTTAAAGCATGGGAATATTACCGTAAGGTAATGATTTTTGGTGATGTACCTTGGATTACAAAAGATTTGAATACTGATTCCGAAGAATTGTATGCACCTCGTACACCTCGTGCCGAAGTCATGGATTCTATTTTACTTTGCATTAATAAAGCGGTAGATGGTTTGCCGGAGAAGGGGCAGGAAGAAGATGGGCGTTTGAATAAGGATATGGCTAATTTCCTGAAAGCACGTATCTGTCTTTTTGAAGGTACCTATCGTAAGTATCATACAGATTTGGGATTGGATGGAACTAAGTTTCTTCAGGAATGTGAGACTGCATGTGAGGCTTTATTAGGCAAATATTCTTTGTATAATGGAGCAGGAGCCACATCTTATTATAAAATGTTTACGGTAAAAGGAGTTAATGCGTTTGCTGATAATCCGGAAGTGATTTTAGGACGTACTTATATTCCCGATGAGTATGGTACGGCTTTCCAACGGTATTATAATCAAAACAATAGCAATCGTCAAGCTATGGGAGCTACACGAGGATTACTGGAAGAATATTTGTGTGCTGACGGACGTCCTATCTATATTGGCGGGGCTGACGGAAATTATCAAGTGAATCCTCTGTTTAAGGGCTATGGCATGTGGAAAGAGTTGGATAACCGTGATCCCCGTTTGACTCAGACTATTTGTAAGCCTGGTGAATACGTTACCATATGGGGAAATGGTAAAGTCGATCCGGCAAATGGCATTTTGTATCCATCAGTTTCCTATAACACCAGTGGTTCGACTGTAACCGGTTATCGGTTTATAAAACATTGGATGGGCGACCAACAGGAAATAGATGATGTAACCAACGGTACACAAGCTGCAATCGAATTTCGTTATGGTGAATTGTTGTTGATATATGCTGAGGTTGAATATGAATTGAACGGAACTTTGACACAAGATCAGGTTGACATGACTATCAATGCTTTGCGTAAACGTGCAGGTTTTGATTTTGAACAGTATCCTTCCGCACGGTTGGTTGTAGGGCAGGAACCTGAGGATCCCCGTTTGGATAAGATTTATCGTGAAAAATTGGATTATACCGTTAGCCCGTTGTTACGTGAAATCCGTCGTGAACGCCGAATTGAGTTGGCTATGGAGAATCATCGTTATGAAGACTTGATGCGATGGAAAGCCGGTAATTTGTTTACCGTACCTTTGAGGGGTATGAAGTTTACTGAAGAAATGCAGGCTTTGTATGATGGTTCGCATACGGACAGACTGGATGGTGGAAGCGCTGCCACCGCTATTGTCGGGAAGGATGTCTTCCTGGATGACGAAGGTTTCATTATTTGTTATCCAAAGAGTCCGTACAAACAGACCGTCAATGGTGTACTTCCTTGGCATGATTATCGTTATTTATGGCCGATTCCTGCTGAAGAAATTCGTTTGAATCCTAACCTGACTCAAAACCATGGATGGGAAGAAGCGGATGCTGATAAATAAGTAATCATTGTAAAATGCAAAAGTAAAGATAGTGAAGAATGCCTACATTCTATCACTATCTTCTTTTAGTACGCTCGGCATGAGCATTGTCTAACGGGTGAAAGTCCCGAGCAAGCCCTAATAGCGGGAATTGCATAGTCAAAGGCAAGGGTGTCCACCGCGAGATGAAATCTGAAGGAAGCTGGCGACAAATATCTGACCTAACGGACAGAAACTTCATATAAGGCATTTGACCGTGGATAAGATTGCTAAACAAATCAAAGTCCAATAGCTATTCGGAACGGTCGGTGTAAATGAAGTAAGTATAAGATAGAAAGACAATGCCCTTATCCGAGGAGGTCTCACGGACGCATGGTGAAGATAAGATATTCGATGTACCATGACGGAGTAAAGCTTATCGTGAGAAGTCAGCAGAGGTCATAGTACCCAAGGCACGGGTTGCCTATAGGGAAGGACTGAATCGTGCAGTGCTATAGTAAATGACTGCTACCTTGAGAGTCTTTTGTAGTCAGATGTCCGATAAGGAGCTCTCTGTTCACACGATAGGACGGAATCCGACAATAGAATAGAAGTGACGTATCTCGAAGGAATGGCTGAAAACAACTTGCCACACACCGTGGTGTGTAAAAGTACGAAACCGCCGTATACCGAATGGCACGTACGGTGGTGTGAGAGGTCGGTAAACACGAAAATAGGAGATAAACACCTATGATTAGTGTTTACCTCCTACTCGATTAGGTCTCATATAACAGCATTTTTCGCTAATTTGACGATTTGGATAAAACAAAAACGAATTGAAGTAAAGTCAACTGCTGAAGATTTGCTTTCTTCGCAGTATCTTTTTAAGTAATGAACAAAATGAATAAATTCTTTCTGACTGCATTGTTTGTTCTTTGGGTGGGAGGAAATTCTTATGCTCAAGATAGACAAACATTATTACCCGCCGACCAGGAAATCCCCCTGAAGTATGGGGCCGATCGGTTGGGGAAACGTAGTGATGCCGCCATGCAGAAGTTCCGCGACAACCGCTTGGGGGCTTTTATCCATTGGGGACTTTATGCCATTCCCGGTGGAGAATGGAACGGAAAAGTGTATAACGGTGCTGCCGAATGGTTGAAGTCATGGGCAAAGATACCGTCGGACGAGTGGATGAAACTGATGGACCAGTGGAATCCGCATAACTTCGACGCCAGGGCTTGGGCAAAGATGGCCAGGCTGATGGGGGTGAAGTATGTGAAGATTACCACCAAGCACCACGAAGGTTTCTGTCTCTGGCCCAGCAAATACACGAAATATACGGTTGCCAATACGCCTTATAAGAGGGATATTTTGGGCGAACTGGTGAAGGCTTATAACGATGAAGGCATCGACGTGCATTTCTATTTTTCGGTAATGGACTGGAGTCATCCTGACTATCGCTACGACATCAAGTCGAAGGAGGATGAGGAGGCGTTCAGCCGTTTCCTGGAGTTTACGGACAACCAGCTGAAGGAACTGGCTACCCGCTATCCTACCGTCAAGGACTTCTGGTTCGACGGGACATGGGATGCCAGCATCAAGAAGAACGGCTGGTGGACGGCTCATGTAGAGAAGATGCTGAAGGAACTGGTGCCGGGCGTTACCATCAACAGCCGTCTGCGTGCCGATGACTATGGCAAACGCCATTTCGACAGCAACGGGCATCTGATGGGTGACTACGAATCGGGCTACGAGCGTCGTCTGCCAGATCCGGTGAAGGACCTGAAGGTGACACGCTGGGACTGGGAAGCCTGCATGACCGTGCCCGAAAATCAGTGGGGATATCACAAAGACTGGACGTTGAGCTATGTGAAGACGCCGCTGGAGGTGTTGGAACGAATTGTTCATGCCGTTTCGATGGGAGGTAACATGGTGGTGAACTTTGGTCCCCAGCCCGACGGTGATTTCCGTTCCGAAGAGAAGCAGCTGGTAGAAAGCATCGGCCGCTGGATGAAGAAGTATGGCGAGTGTATCTATGGCTGCGACTATTCCGGCTGGGAGAAGCAGGCGTGGGGATATTACACCCGCAAGGGCAAGGATGTGTATATGGTTGTGTTCAATCCTCCTTACTCCAAACATCTGGTGGTAAAGACTCCTGCGGGTACCGAGGTGGTCAAGGCTGTGACCGTGAACGGTTGGCAGGAAGTGAAGGTCGTCGAGACCGCCCGTAATGAATACAATGTAGACATGCCGGCCAAAGACCCGGGCGAACCTTTCGTCATCAAGCTCGAGACGAAAGAAAAGACGGCCGGAACGGACAAGTACCGCGACGCCCTTACCTGATGCGCCGCTCGTACTGATGTTGATATGCTCCCGCCATGAGGGTGGGCCGTGTGTCCGTTCCAATTCTATAAGAAAAAAACTTCTAACCTGATATTATATATAATAGATGTATGTTTCACACGGCGTGAAACGGAAATAAACGTATTGATAACTGATAATAATAGTCCGTTAAAAATTCAACATATCGGCTAAGCGGCTTCATACCGGACTTGCTAAAAATTCTTTTGAGCATATAAGTATTACTCAGATAGGCTTTTAGCAGTCCGATGGAGAGCGATGGATAGTACCTTTGGCGCATGACCTTTGCAATGTTTACCGATGCTAGTGAAGCATTGAAAGCGAAGTCTAGTTTCTTCAAGTCTCTTGCCTGGCAATCATTGAGTCCGGTAAACTGCTTGGAATCCCGAAAGCAGAACTCGATTTGGAATCGTGTACGGTAGTATTCGATGATGTCTTTGGCCGACATTTCAAGATCGGTTGAGAAGTAAATTTTATGTCCTCCTGATTCTGGGTAATGAACCACGACTTTGATGTTTCGTTTCATTGCCTTTGAATAGGCCTTGACAGAGTAGGCCCTTCCTCCTTCAATGTCGAGAACCTCGCAACGCTGAAGGTCGAGTTTCTTAAAATCAATCTTCTCACCTTTGATGCGTGGTCGTCCTCGTTTGCCTGTGCGGACACCGTCATGTGAATACCATAAGGCGGCATCATCACGCAGACGGCTGATGACATGGAATCCAAGCAGACAGGCTTCGTTGACAAACTTTGCCTTTGAGAACCCGGCATCTGCAACGACATAACGTGTTATGTCAAGCAACTTGTCCTTGTATTTACGGAGTACGTCAAGATACCAGTCCACAAGGTTGTACTCTTCGCCTTGCTTTTCCAGATACGCCTTGTCCGGTGTCTGTTCCGCACGTATCATCATACAGTCCCGGCTGTCAATGTCGACAATGCCGATACCGAGAATTTCCAATCCCCGTTTCATGGCAGAAGCGCATCCCGACCAGAACTTACCGATATAAGGAGTCTTCTTTCCCGACTTTGAAATGTAGCTTGCGTCGATGGCAATAGCTTTTCTAGCACTTTCACCAAACCGCTGCCGCATAAGGAAGAGGTTGAACTGCATCCAGTCAAATTCACGTTCAAACAACTGCCGGAAGCGTTGTTCCGAGTTGTTTGAGTAATGCCCCATTTGGATGAAATTAATCTTTCTTGGCAGTACCATATACAAAATCATGAGTTGGATGAATGCTGTTTTAAAACTTTTGCGTAACTTGTGCTAAACAACTTTTCAAAGCATCGGTTACGATTTCCTCATATTGGTCAAGTGCTGTTTTGTTCATTACTTTAATGTGTAGTGGTTTACTATTAAAGATACTGAAAATCAGCCACTTGACCTATTTTATTTTGCTAAATTTTATTAATTAACTTGTTTGTTTTCAACGGATTAGTTACAAATTTAACGAAGTATTAACTTTATAAACCTTATTAAAAATTGAATATATGAATTATAATGTAATGCCGTTGCTTGCTCTTTTGCCCTTGGCACAGGGGGTGATGGCTCAAAAGCAACCTAATATAATACTAATAATGTCTGACCAGCATAGAGGTGATGCTTTGAACTGCATGGGTAATCCGTCTGTGATATCTCCGAATATCGATGCGCTGGCTGCCGATGGCACATTATTTACTAATGCGTACAGTTCTGCTCCGAGCAGTACGCCTGCACGTGCCGGACTGCTTACGGGATTATCTCCGTGGCATCATGGCATGATGGGGTACGGAAGAATGGGTACGCATTATCAGTTTGAAATGCCGCAAATGTTGCGCGATTTGGGATTCTTTACTTTTGGAATAGGTAAGATGCACTGGTTTCCGCAGAAATCATTGCATGGCTTTCATGGCACATTGCTGGACGAAAGCGGACGCATAGATACTGAGGATTTCATCAGTGATTATCGCTTGTGGTTTAATACGCAGGTGCCGGGTTTGAATCCGGACTCTACCGGCATAGGATGGAACGAACATCGTGGCGGTATTTATAAGTTGGATGAGAACTTGCATCCAACTCATTGGACTGCCGAAACCGCCATTAATATGATTCATCATTATAAAGACGGAAACGGTCAGCCTCTCTTCTTGAAGATATCGTTTGCCCGTCCGCATAGCCCTTACGATCCTCCAAAACGCTTTATGGATATGTATCAAGGTCGTGATGTGCCGGCTCCTTTTGTTGGTGATTGGTGTAAAGATAAGCCGTATGCTAACTTGCAAGACTCCCAAAAAGCAAGTAAAGATGCAGCTTTCGGAAATTTTGGTGAAGAATATGCTAAAGAATCGCGTCGATATTATTATGCAAATGTTACTTTTGTAGACGAAGAAATCGGAAGAATTATAGCAGCACTTAAAGATGAGGGTATATACGACAATTCTTTGATAGTTTATGTATCTGATCATGGCGATATGTTGGGAGACCATCACCATTGGCGCAAAACTTATCCTTATGAGGGGTCTTCGCATATTCCGTTTATTGTGAAGTGGCCCGAAAAGTATCACTATACAAAAGGTGGAAAAGTAGATGAGGTAGTAGAGTTGCGCGATGTGCTTCCTACGTTCATTGATGTGGCTGGCGGAAAAGTACCTGCCGCTATGGACGGAAAATCGGTAAAGACATTGATGGACGGTAATGCCGGTCAATGGAGAAAATACCTTGACTTGGAACATGCTACTTGTTATAGCGACGATAATTATTGGTGTGCTTTGACTGATGGGTATCTGAAGTATATCTGGCGTCTGCATACAGGAACAGAAGAATTGTTCGATTTGAGAAAAGATCCTCAAGAGTTGCATAATGTGGCTTCCGACAAGAAATATAAAAAGCAGTTGACCGAAATGCGTCAGCACATGGTGGAGCATTTAAAGGAACGAGGCGATGAGTTTGTGAAAGACGGCAAGTTGCAGGTAATGAAACGAACATTGCTTTACAGTCCGTTGTTCCCTGATGAAAATCCTGTAGATCCGGGATTGTAATCATGACTGTTCGAAATCAGGAACTTAAAATAAAATATATGAATAAAATCATGAAGAAAGTTGTGGTATGCTTGCTCTTTGTGGCTGCCACACTGTCGGCAAAGGCAGTTGATACGGTAGACGACTTTAGAATGTTTATGGACAAGATACGCGAAGATGTCCGTAACAATCCTAAGGCGGAGACTATAAAGAAAGAACTTTCGCTGTATAATACGGAGGACGGTAGTTTTACGGATATCGACTATGCCCGTACCGACCGCACAAACTGGATGCCGATTATACACGTGGAGCGTTTGAGCGATTTCGCTTTCGCCTACACAAATTCCGATAACGAATATTACGGTGATGACGCTATTTACGAAAAGATAGTAAAAGGCTTGGAGTACTGGCAGATGCGCAACCCTAATTGCTCTAATTGGTGGTATAATCAGATTTCGGAGCCGCAGAAGTTGGGTGTGCTTCTCGTGCAGATGCGTGTAGGAAAGAAGCTGATTCCGCAGGAATTGGAAGATGCTATTTTGCAGCGCATACGTAAGGATGGAGGAGACCCGGCAAAATGGACCGGAGCTAACAGGACGGATATTGCTTTGCACTGGATTTATCGTTCTTGTCTGCAGAAAAATGAAGCCGACTTGAAGCGAGCTATCGAGTTGGTGTATAGTCCTATCTGCTATACTACGAAAGAAGGTTTCCAGCACGATAACTGTTTCTTTCAGCATGGTGAACAATTGTATATCGGTGGATATGGCGATGAAATATTGAAGGGAATAACTCAGATCGCTTCGTATGCCATCGGAACCAAATTCGCTATGGATGAAGAGAAAATACAGCTGGTGAGCCGATTCATGCGTGAAACTTACTATCAGGCTATTCGCGGAAAATACATGATGTTCGATGTGATGGGTCGTGGCATGAGTAGAAAGGATATCTTGAATAAGAGTGGAAAGGCTCTTTTCGCAAAGCGCATGATAAAGATTGACCCGAAACATGCGGATGAGTTCAAGGATATTGTTGCTCGTCTTAAAGGTAAGAAGCCGGCATCGTACGCTGTGAAACCGAAACATACTCATTATTTCCGTGGCGACTATACGCTTCACGTTCGTTCGGGATATACATTCGACGTTCATATGGCTTCTAACCGCACTGGCCGTTGCGAATATGGAAACGGTGAGAATCTGAAGACTTACTTCGTGTCGGACGGATGTACAGATATTACTAAGGAAGGAAATGAGTATTTCAATATATTTCCCGTTTGGAACTGGGCGAGAATTCCTGGTACTACGGCTCCGCAGATGACCAAGATTCCGTTGGCTAAGTCTGATTGGAAGCAGATGGGAACATCGACTTTCTCGGGTGGCGTATCGGATAGCCTTTATGGTGTTTCTACTTATGTTTACGATGAGCCGTATGCTAATATCAATACACGTGCCAAGAAGGCTTGGTTCTTCTTCGACGATGAGATCGTTTGCTTGGGAGCAGGCATCACATCAGAATCGGAATTCGAGGTGATGACTACAGTAAACCAGTGTCTTTCTTTCGGTAAAGAGGCTAATGTTTCTACAGCCAAGAAGCAGTTGCTTACCATAGCCAACGGTGAAGAGCAGACAGTAAGCGACTTGCGCTGGGCTATGCATAACGGAGTAGGATACGTATTCCCCGACAAGAATAGCGTGCTTGTAAGTAATAAGGAGCAGACTGGTGTTTGGTACGATATTAATCAGACACAGAGCAAGAAGATGCAGCACGAAGATGTGTTTACTCTTGCTTTACGTCACGGGGTTAAGCCGAGTGATGCTACTTATGCTTATATAGTAGTGCCCGAAGCGAAAGACGGCAAGCAGCTTGATGGCTATGCCAAAGGTCCCGTTGCCATATTGAGCAATACATCGTCTGTACAGGCGGTGCAGCAAAAGAATCTTGGTATTTGGCAGATGGTATTCCACGAAGCAGGTAAATATTCGGATAAAAATATCACTGTAAGTGTAGATAAACCTTGTGCTTTGATGATACGTACTTCTGCCGATAAGAAGGAAGTTACTTTGCACATTGCCGACCCAGCACAGAAACAGGGAGTGATAAAGGTAGGCGTAAAGGTATCTGGAGCGATGAAGAAAGCTGTAGCTCAAGAATGTGATTTTACGAATACTGGTATTTATGCCGGAGCTACCAAAGCTTATAAAATACAATGATTCATTAACTGAATTATAGCGAATCTCCAGCAACGTCTCGATTGAAATGTTGCTGGAGATTTTTTTTTGTTATTTATAATATTCATAACTTTGTTCCCTCAATTACGATTAATGAAGTTACAATGATAGACCAAGCCACCATAGACAGAATACTCGATGCCGCACAGATTGTTGATGTGGTTTCAGAGTTTGTAACGCTGCGCAGGCGAGGGGTTAACTATATCGGACTGTGTCCGTTTCATAATGAGAAGACTCCTTCGTTCAGCGTATCGCCCAGCAAGGGACTATGCAAATGTTTCAGTTGCGGAAAGGGTGGAAACGTGGTTCACTTCATTATGGAGCACGAGCAGCTTTCGTATTATGAAGCTCTGAAGTGGCTGGCTCGTAAATATAATATCGAGGTAAAAGAGCGTGAACTGACCGAAGAAGAAAAGCAGGCGAGCAATCTTCGCGAGAGTCTTTTCGTGGTCAATCAGTTTGCTTCGGAATACTTTCAGAACGTACTTTATAATGTAGAAGAAGGTCAGCGCATAGGTATGACTTATTTGCGAAGCCGTGGCTTCCGTGATGACATTATCAAGAAGTTCCAGTTGGGATATAGCACAGATAATCGTGATGCGTTGGCACGTACTGCTATAGAGAAAGGTTATAAACCTGAGTTCTTAGAGAAGACAGGATTGTGCTATCGTAAAGACGATGGTACACTGCGCGACCGATTCTGGGGGCGTGTAATTTTCCCGGTGCATACACTGTCGGGTAAAGTAGTGGCTTTCGGTGGACGTGTGCTTAACGCGGCTACTAAGAACGTGCAGATGAAGTACGTCAACTCGCCCGAGAGTGAGATTTACCATAAGAGCCGTGAACTTTACGGTATCTACTTTGCCAAGCAAGCTATGGTTCGTCAAGACCGTTGTTTCTTGGTAGAGGGTTATACCGACGTTATTTCCATGCATCAGAGTGGAATAGAAAACGTGGTGGCTTCATCGGGTACGGCGCTTACGTCCGACCAAATACGGTTGATACATAGGTTTACTAATAACATCACCGTGCTGTACGATGGCGACGGTGCGGGTATCAAAGCTAGTATCCGAGGTATAGATATGTTGCTCGAAGAGGGTATGAATGTCAAGGTGTGCTTGTTGCCCGACGGTGATGACCCCGACAGCTTTGCACGTAAGCATAACGCTACCGAATATCAGGCGTATATAAACGATCATGAAGTCGATTTTATACGCTTCAAGACCGATTTGCTGATTGAAGAAGCGGGTAAAGACCCTATTAAAAAGGCTAATCTTATAACAAGCATCGTAAAAAGCATCTCTGTAATTCCCGATTCTATAACACGTAATGTATATATACGTGAGTGCAGCGAAATGCTGAGAATGGAAGAGCGTGTACTTGTTAATGCTGTGGGAAAACTGAAAGAGCAGGCAGATGAAAACCGTAAGAAAGAAGAACAGCGCAAGGAATATCGTGCTCGTTTGCAAGCGGAACAGCAGGCTACTCAGCAGGCGGCTGTAAGCACGCCTCCAGCCGATGCCGAAGTGTCGGGGGCATTGGCTTCGTTATCGGGTGCGGATGCTCCTATTGAATCTATTGTTCCAGGAGATGAATTGCCGCCTATGCCCGAAGAGGGAGGCGTAGATTCTTCATATCCGCCTGCTCCGGTAGAAGATAATTATATCTCTTTCATTCCTGCCGAGGGAAATGAGGAGGAACTTTTCTATAAGCAAGAGGTTGATTTGATGCGTATGCTGATACGTTACGGAGAGAAGGTAATGTGTATGGCTGAGGATGAGGAAGGCAACGAAATTCCCGTTACGGTAGCTGAATATATTGCCGAAGGTCTGCATAATGATAGTCTTGGCTTTCATATTGCGCTTCATCGCCGTGTGCTGAATGAATGTGTGGCGCATATACACGACTCAGGTTTTTGTGCCGAGCGCTATTTTGTATCTCATCTTGATCCTGAGGTAAGCAAGTTGGCTGCTGAAATGGCAAGCGACCGTTATGTATTGAGCAAATATCATTCGCGAGGACAGAAGATTGTAACTGATGAGGAGCGTTTGTATGAATTGATACCTCGTCTGCTTGTAGACTTTAAGCTAAATATAGTAACTGCTGAATTAAATCATATATTGAAGGCGTTGACTACCAATTCTGAAGTCTCTCGTGATTCGAAGAGCGCATACGAAATCATGCAACGCTATAAGCAGTTGCATGAAGTTCGTATTGTTTTGGCTCGGCATGCCGGCGATAGGGTAGTGCTGAGATACTGATACGGTTTAAGATAACAAAGCCGTGATTCCCATATACATCATCATGCCGATAATATCGTTTGTAATGGAGATAAAGGGACCTGTCGCGATAGCGGGGTCTATCTTAAGCTTCTCTAATGTCATGGGCACTAACGTGCCGAAGATAGAAGCGAACATCACCACAGAGAACAAACTGATAGAAACCGAGTAGCTTACGGTAGCGGTTGCTCCGAAGCGTATGAAGTTATAGATGTATACCAGCATTGAAATGATGGTGGCGTTGATTACCGCTACAACCGATTCTTTCATAATCTGTTTCCAGATGCCGTTAGCATCCAATGAACTGTTGGCCAATCCTTGTACAACTAGAGCGGACGACTGCGTTCCCACATTTCCTCCCGTACCACCGATAAGCGGAATGTAGAGTGCCATTTCTGGATGAGCGGCGAATGTTGAATCGAAATTACCCAAAATCATAGAGTTACCGATACCACCAAGCATACCGATGAGCAGCCACGGCAGACGTGCGCTGGTCTGACGGAACACGTTATCGTGTGATTCTACGTCCTGCGAGAGACCAGAAGCCAACTGGTAGTCGCGTTCGGCTTGTTCGCGAACTTCATCCATCACGTCGTCTACGGTGATTCGTCCTACCAAGCGTCCTATACTGTCGACTACAGGCACCGCTACAAGGTCGTATTTCTCGATAACCTGCACCACTTCATCAAGCGGAGTATCTACGTGCACCGAGATAGGGTCTTTCTTCATTACATGCTTTACCTTCGAAACCGACGGGCTGGTAATCATCTTCTTCAATGGAAACACACCGCGCAGACGTTCGTCATCGTCTACCACGTATACATAGTATATTTCGTCCATATCTTCGGCCTGTATACGCATTTCTCTCAGGCATTCGGGCATACTCCAGTTCTCGTTCACGATAACCATTTCGGTACCCATCAAACCACCGGCAGTATCTTCGTCGTATTTCAGCAAGTCAACGATGTCGCCCGCTTGCTCTATGTCTTCTATGTGCGACAACACCTCTTCTTGCTTGTCTTCGTCCATCTCACGGATAATGTCTACCGCATCGTCCGAGTCCATATAGTCTACGAATCGTTTTGCGATGGTTTCCGAAGGCAGTATGTTAAGGAAGCGTCTTCGTGCGTCTTCGTCCATTTCGATAAGCACGTCGGCGGCTTTCTCATTGTCTAACAACAGATAGACGAACCGTGCTTCTTCTGCATCAAGCTCATTGCACAGTTCGGCTATGTCGGCAGGATGCAAATTGTTCAGAATCTCTCTTACTTTGTCCGACTCCTTATTCTCGATTAGTTCGGAAATGTTCTTTATTTCATCCTTTTCCATGTATCACCCTAATTAAGAAGGTTGTGTATTATTCTTTTGATTTCTCTTATTCTTGCTGCTTGAGGGCCTCTTCTACGCGGTTTGTCAAGTCTATAAACTCTTTCACCGATAGTTGCTCCGGACGCTTGTTGAATATAGGGTCCATGCTTAGCGGATTCGTCTTGTCTAAGATGGTAGATATAGAGTTACGCAGAGTCTTACGGCGTTGGTTGAAAGTGGTTTTCACTATTTGCTTGAACAGCTTTTCGTTGCATCCCAAGTCCATTGTCTCGTTTCGGGTCATGCGTATTACCGCACTCTTTACCTTTGGCGGAGGGTTAAATACGTTTTCGTGAACTGTAAATAGGTATTCCACATGATACCACGCTTGTATCAACACGCTCAAGATACCGTATGTCTTGCTTCCGGGTGCAGCGGCTATACGTTCGGCCACTTCTTTTTGTATCATACCCGTACAGCAGGGGATAAGGTTCTTGTAGTCGAGCATCTTGAAGAATATCTGGCTTGATATATTATACGGATAGTTTCCGGTCAGCACAAACGGATTACCGTCGAACAACTGCGAAAGATCCATCTTAAGGAAGTCCTGTTCTATGATATTGTCTCCCAGTTGGGCAAAATTCTCTTTCAGATAAGCTACGGATTCAAAGTCGAGTTCTACAACTTTTACGGGGCGTCCTTTCGGAATGAGGAATTGTGTGAGTACTCCCATACCGGGACCTACCTCAAGCACTGGCAAGTCTGGGCATGCGTCAACCGTATCGGCTATATCTTTTGCTATTTGCAGATCTTTTAAGAAGTGTTGTCCTAAGAACTTCTTGGGCTTTACTAATTTCATTCTTTCGTATTTTCTTGTGATAAACTGAGAATAATTCCCGCAAGGATACTATCTTTGCATCATGCAAAGGTAAGCATTAATATTAAAAATCATTGCAGTATGGCAAAGATAGTGCAAGCCGGATGTGATAAAAATAGATTGAAGTTGGAACGAACAGTGTTGAAGAAATACCTCAATAAGATATTTCAGATAGGGCTTCCTCTGGTTTTAGGGGCGGCCATTATGGTGTGGACTTATTATGATTTCGATTTTAGCGAAGTCGGTAATGTGCTTTGTGATGAGATGAATTACGGGTGGATGTTACTTTCGCTCGTGTTCGGCGTGTTGGCTCAGGTGTTTAGAGGATGGCGCTGGATGCTTGCTCTAGACCCGTTAGACGCTCATCCTAAGCAGTCTAACAGTATTTACGCCATATTTGTTTCGTATGCCGCCAATTTGGTACTGCCTCGCGTGGGCGAAGTTTCGCGCTGCGGCATCTTGGCTAAGTACGATGGCGTGTCTTTCTCTAAGTCATTGGGTACGGTAGTGTCCGAGCGTCTTGTAGATTCTACATGCATACTTATTATTACCGCTGTTACATTACTGTTGCAGTCGTCGGTATTTGCCAACTTCTTTAAGCTGACGGGTACGGATATCGGGTTCTTTTCATCCCTGTTCGCATCGACCAACTTTTATATAACCTTGCTCTGTATAGCAGCTGCTTTTGTGCTCTTGTTTTTCTTGGTGCGCAATCTTACTGTATTCGCTAAAGTGCGAGGCCTTATTTCTAATATCTGGTTAGGATGTATGTCTATTCGTCATGTACGTTCTCCGTGGTTATACATACTTTATTCATGGGGAATATGGGCTTGCTATTACCTTCACTTCTATCTTACGTTCTACAGCTTCGGCTTCACATCGCATTTAGGCTGGTTGGCAGGGCTGGTTCTCTTCGTTGTTGGCAGTATAGCCGTGGTGGTTCCTACCCCAAATGGAGCCGGTCCGTGGCATTTTGCGGTCATCACAATGATGATGATGTACGGTATTACAAAGGAAGATGCAGGAATATTTGCGTTACTTGTGCATGGTATTCAAACTTTTTTATTAATTTTGTTAGGTATTTACGGATTAGTGGCTTTGCCGCTTACAAATAAAAAATAAAACAAAAGCGTATGAGTGAAATTATTTCTCTGGCTCCACAGAATGTGTGGAAGCATTTTGATTCGTTGACTCAGGTTCCACGTCCATCGGGACATTTGGAAAAAATCCAATCTTTCTTGTTGGAATTCGGTAAGAGCGTTGGAGTAGAGGCTTTTAAAGATGAAGTCGGAAACATCATTTATCGCAAGCCGGCCACTCCGGGAATGGAAAATCGGAAAACCGTTATTCTGCAGGCCCACATGGATATGGTACCTCAGAAGACTAAAGATAAACAACACGATTTTGAGAACGATCCTATTGAAACCGAGATTGACGGTGAATGGGTAAGAGCTAAAGGTACTACTTTGGGTTCGGACGACGGTATGGGTGTTGCTGCTATCATGGCTGTGATGGAAGACAAGACTTTGAAGCACGGACCGTTGGTAGCGTTGATTACTGCCGATGAAGAAACAGGTATGTTCGGAGCGTTCGGCTTGAAACCGGGTACTATTGATGGCGATATCTTGTTGAACCTTGACTCTGAAGAAGAAGGTGAACTTTATATCGGTTGTGCAGGAGGTGAAGACTTGAACGCTACTCTCGAATATAAAGAAGTAGAAACAGATCCTACAGACGTTGCCTTGAAGGTAACTCTTAAAGGTTTGCGTGGCGGTCACTCTGGTATTCAGATTGGCTGGGGACATGCTAACGCCAATAAGCTGATGGCTCGTTTCTTGAATCAGGTAATAGCTTACGATGAGGCTTGTCTCGTATCATGGGAAGGTGGAAACATGCGTAACGCTATCCCTCGCGAGTGTGAAGCTGTGATCACAGTGCCTGCCGAAGAGGTGGACGACGTTATAGCTTTCGTAGGAGAATGTGAACAGGTATGGCGCGATGAATTCGCTACTATCGAAGAAGGTATCAGCTTTACTGTAGAGCGTGTAGAACTTCCTAAGATGATGGTTCCTGATGAAATTCGCGACAACTTGGTTGACGCTATCTATGCTTGTCCTAACGGTGTGGAACGTTTTATCCCTACTATCCCCGATACTGTAGAAACTTCTTCTAACTTGGCTATCGTAGAAATCGGTAACGGTCGTGCCGAAATCAAGGTATTGACTCGTAGCTCTCGCGATTCTATGAAGGATTTCCGCAACACTGCTATCGAAAGCTGTTTCTCTATGGCTGGCATGCACGTAGAGCGTTCGGGCAGTTATTCAGGCTGGGAACCGGATGTTAACTCTCCGATTCTTCACGCCATGAAAGAATCATATAAGGCACAGTTTGGCGAAGAACCCGAAGTTAAGGTTATCCACGCAGGATTGGAATGCGGTATCATCGGTGCTGTTGTTCCTGGTCTCGACATGATTTCTTTCGGTCCTACATTGCAGTGCCCTCACACTCCAGAAGAGCGTTGCAACATTCCGTCTGTAGCTAAGTTCTATGATTTCTTGACTGCTACTTTGGAAAATACTCCGATGAAATAACATTAGTAGTTATAATATAAAAGCGGACCGTCTTCTATTGCATGATGCAATATGAAGGCGGTCCGTTTTTTTTGTGACTTTATATATATAGTATGTCCAAAGCCGGATTAACTATATAAATACTTTTAGTAAATTGTAGCATACGCTCTTCTTTCGGTTTATAAATTTTTTCCCTTTTTGTTGCATTTTCTTTTGTTTAACGATAAAAGGAAATGTAAACCATGCCAGGTTAGTGAAAACGCTTCAGTGATAAATACTATCATTAACACACATTATAAACTACACATTGCAAGTAGAAAGGTAAAACGCCCAATGTCACAGTTTTATACCCATATTGCATAACTCTTTTGTCTGTATTACATTTTTTAAGAAAAAGCCGTGGTAAGTTTTTTAATTTTATTATTAACTTTGTGCGAAACGAAAATTACATGGATATGGCACGAGATTTGCTTGAAGAAATAGAGAGAGGAACTAAGAACGCAATGACAAAGAAGCGCATTATTACATATTATATGTATAATCGCTCATCTACCATTCCCGATTTATCGAAGGAATTGGATTTAAGTATCCCCACAGTTACCAAGTTTATTGGTGAAATGTGCGATGAGGGATATATTATGAATTATGGCAAACAGGAAACCAGTGAAGGACGTCCACCCACTCTGTACGGACTAACTTCCGATTCTGGATATTTCGTAGGAGTAGACATCAAGCGATTCAGTTTGAATTTCAGCTTGATGAACTTCGTCGGCGATTTTATTGAGCTGAAAATGGGAGTCCCTTATGAGTATGAAAATACTGTTGAGGGATTGGACTTGCTATGTAAATACATTCATGAATTTATAGATAGTCTGGAAGTTGGCAAAGACCGTATCCTGAATATCGGTATCAATATCTCGGGACGTGTTAATCCGGAGTCGGGATATAGCTTCAGCTATTTTAATTTCGACGAACGTCCGCTTTCAGAAATTCTTGCAGAACGATTGGGCTTCCCTGTTACTATCGATAACGATACCCGCGCCATGACGTATGGCGAAATGGTGAAGGGCGCCGTGAAAGACGAGAAGAACATTGTCTTTGTAAATATGAGCTGGGGACTTGGTTCTGGTCTTATTATCAATGGTGATATCTATACCGGAAAGTCTGGATTCTCTGGCGAGATTGGTCACTTCCCCGTATTCGATAATGAAATACTATGCCACTGCGGAAAGACAGGATGTCTTGAAACAGAAGTTTCGGGTATGGCACTGCATCGCAACTTGTTGAAGAGTGTGCGCGAAGGTCGTCAGTCTATCTTGTCTGAAAGAATTATGAAAGACGAGCAGTCGGTAACACTCGACGATATCGTAGAAGCTATCAATAAAGAAGACTTGCTTTGCATCGAGTTGGTAGAAGAAATCGGTCAGAAGATGGGACGCTACTTGGCGGGACTCATCAATCTGCTGAACCCCGAACTAGTAGTGATAGGTGGTGTGCTTGCCGAAACAGGCGATTATATCTTGCAGCCTATCAAGAGTGCGGTGCGTAAGTACTCGCTCAACTTGGTGAACAAAGACTCGGCTATCGTTCTTTCTAAGCTGAAAGAACGTGCCGGAGTAATTGGAGCCTGCATGTTGGCTCGTAAGAGCATGTTCGAATCTTAATAGACTGCAATGCCTCATCAGGCCGTTTGAGCCGTCGGCTTTATTTTGAAAATCTTATAACCGATGGCTGCAACGAGGATACTCATCATCGGGCTGATGATATTGAAGAAACAATATGGTAGATATACCAGTGTAGGTACGTTCAAGACAGTGGCTTGAGTCATACCGCACGAATTCCAGGGTATGAGAACTGATGTAACCGTTACCGCATCTTCGGTAGAACGGCTTAACAGACGGCTCTCATACCCTTCTTTTTTGTATACGTTGCCAAACATGCTGCCTGTAAGGATAATGCTGATGTATTGGTCGGCTGTGGCTACATTCAGAAACAATCCCGAAAATACGGTCGACGAAACCAATGTGAGGCGGTTGCGTACGAAGCGTACGAAAACAGAGGTGATGCTTCCCAGCATTCCGCCGGCTGTCATGGCACCGCCAAAGCACATGGCGCATAATATAAGCCATACGGTGTTTATCATACCTGCCATGCCGCGTGTGGCCACCAGTTCAGTGAGTGATTCGTTGGGTGTAGTAAGGTTGGTGCTTCCGTAGCAAGCAGTCATTAGTCCTTTCAGCATCTTGCCATTGTCGGCAAGTTCTGATAATATTTCTGGTTGAAATATTAATGCTGCAATAGCCGCCAGCATGGTAGAGATAGTCAGTGTAATGATAGAAGGTACCTTGCGAGCTATCAGTATTCCTGTTACTATTGGCACTATGAGCAACCACGGTGTTATGTTGAATCGTGCTGCCAGTCCGGCGCTGAACGTGGCCATTTGCTCAGGGTTGTAGTCAGCGCTTGTAAATCCTAATATGCAGAATAATATCAGAGTGATAACGATAGACGGAATAGTAGTGATCATCATGTAGCGTATGTGTGTAAACAGCGGAGTCTCTGTTACCGATGATGCCAGGATGGTGGTTTCTGACAATGGTGAAATCTTATCGCCAAAGTATGCTCCAGAGATGATGGCTCCGGCAATGATGCCTTCGTTAAATCCTTGTGCCTTACCTATTCCCATCAGGGCGATACCTATAGTGGCTATGGTGGTCCACGAGCTTCCTGTCATGACCGATACCAGTATGCATATTATGCACGATGAGGCTAGGAAGAAATCGGGATGGATTATCTTTATACCATAATATATAAGTGTTGGTACCACTCCGCTTATCATCCATATTCCGCTTAACGCTCCGATAATCAGCAGTATAATGAGGGCTGTAGATACGCCGGATATATTGTTGATAATGGCGCGTTCGAAGTCTTTCCACGGTGTGCGGTAGAATGCCATACCGAGGAATACGCAGAAAGCTGATGTTAGCAGTAGTGATATCTGACTACCTCCGCTCAGTGAATCGCTTCCGAAGTTGCTGATTGTGAAGTACAGAAGTCCCATCAGTAGTGCGATGGGTAGAAATGATATGAAAGGGGAGGGCATACGCTGTGCGCTGTTGTTCTTATTATCCATGTTTGTTTTTTCTTTTTCTTTTTTTTTGCGGCGCAAATTTATGAATTTAATTGCATATATGCATAAAAAGTATGTAGTTTTTGTATGTTTATTATAAAAATAGTATAAATATTTAATTTGTGTATTCAACCAAGTTGAGGATTGTCTTGCGAACGGCTTATTCTAAAAAACGGCTCTACGGTACCTTCTGGAGGGGGTGAAAAAAGAATGCGAGTTGCCGACTTGCAATATGAGAATGGTAGGTCTGCAATATGCGAATGGTTTATTCACTTATTGCATTGTTTTTTCGTGTTTTTAAGGATGTGATTTTTGTGCGGTAATCTTTACTGCTCTTGCTTAATGCCTATGAGAGCGAACAAAAAAACTCCGGCTTCTCTCGTTTGAGCGAGGAAAGCCGGAGCTTTTATATGTTCTGTGTCGTCAGTGAGTGGAGATTATAATTTATAGCCCCACTGGTCTAATGCGAACGACCAGTTTTTTTCTACCAACTCTACCGTTTCGGTCTTGTATTGGTATTTGTTTTTCTTGTACCCTTTCTTTTTGTTTACGTAAGCCTCTATGTCGGCTTTCGCTTCATCGAATCCGGGGAGCGAAAGCTTCTGGTAAATTTCTTGTGTCATGTCGAAGGCGTTCTTTTCGTAATCTTCAAAACGAACTTCTACCAGGTTGCCTTCTGGGATGAACTGCTTGTCGGCTTCGTACTTGTGGTATAGCTTGGCGTATACGCTCAAGATGTTTTTTACCAACTGCTCGTTGCTGATGTCTTCCAGCTTAAGCGGTTGTATGGTGTTGGTAAAGAAGCTACGTGTTGATTCGAATACCGTGTACGGGTTACGCATCAGGTAGATGAATTTGGCGTTAGGGAACATCTTGACCAACTCTTTCACGCGTCCGGTGTGCGGAGGGTTCTTGCTCAAGAACTGCGTGCCGTGTGTATTCCACAAAGAAATCTTTATCAACTTGGTGAAAGTTTCTTCGAATACCTTCAGCTCTTCGGGTGTAATGTCGTCAAACAGAAGATATTTGTCGGCATATTCTTGCATGTATTTAGGCAGGAACCAGAAGTTGTAGTAGGTGTATGGCATCATGTTTGCCAATGCGAACTCTTCTTCCTGAGGCAGGTCTACTGCCAACTCCATATTGTCGGTAGGACGTTTGTCGGGCATTAGCCAACTCATGTTCTTCTTAAAGAACGGCTGTCCCCACATCATCAGGTGAGGGAATACTGTTTGGTATGTAGTGTTATAACCAAAATGCTTGTCGCACGAAAATACATTATGCATAAATGTAGTTCCGCTACGCCAGTGACCTAGTATAAATACAGGGTCGTGCTCAAGCGGCTTGTCGGCCAACAGCTTTTCAAAACGTCTGTCTTGCAGCGGTTTCAGGGTAGCCAGCAGTCGGCATACGGCTTTAGTGAGACGATACTTCCCTTTATACGCAGGGTCAATGTCTCTTCCGGCGGTAATCTGCTTGAATGTCTTCCAGTCGGCTCCCACCAATGTGTTTATAGGTAGTTTGTTGAATTCTAATAAACCCATATTATTGTTTGAGTAGATTAATCTTTATTTCTTTATCTCGATGGCGTAGCCCTGACGTTCCAAGTCCTTGACCGCAGTTTCTATGGCAGCGTAGTGCTCTGGTGCGATGCCAAGTTTAGGCAAGTCGAGTACCGGAAGCTCCATAGTGGTGTGCATGTCTTTATCTTCCACACGGTTTATAATCATGCCGGCAGCACTTGTGTTGTTTGTAATAGGGTCTATCAAGATGAAAGCACCAGTAGCCTTGTTCTTGGTGTACGGGTCGAAGAATAGTTCTTTCGACGATGACAATACTACGTGTGCTATCTGGTTGAGCTGCATAGGCACGTCGTCTTTTGCCAACTTGCCGTTTTCTACGCTCAGGTGGTCCATCGTATTTACATCAACCTTATACTTTATGCTGTCTACACGTGTACGGCTGGTGTTGGTAGTCTGTTTCAGGAAGAAAGATTTCTCCATATCCATCTTTTCCTCGTCCATCCATACCAGCATAGCCTCAAAGTTACGTCCGGTCATAGGCACATTATCTGCGTGTACCAGCATTTCACCGCGCGATACGTCGATTTCGTCTTCCAGGGTTAGGGTGATAGACATCGGTGGGAAAGCATAGTCGCTTTCTCCGTCGGGAGTAATGATGCTCTTGACGTGTGTCTTCTTACCCGAAGGCAATGCCATAACAGCGTCGCCTTTTCTGATGATACCCGAAGCAACTTTTCCGCAGAATCCACGGAAGTCGAGGTTAGGGCGCAATACATACTGTACGGGGAAGCGGAAGTCGTTGAGGTTATGGTCGTTGCCAATGTGTACGTTTTCCAGATATTCCAGCAATGACGGTCCGTCATACCACGGGGTACGATCTGAGCGATCTACTACATTGTCGCCATCGAGTGCCGACAGAGGAATGCAGGTTACATCGGGGATATTAAGCGGAGCGATGAACGCCTTGTATTCTGATACAATATTGTCGAACACTTCTTTTGAGAAGTCTACCAAGTCCATCTTGTTGACAGCCAATACCACGTGCTTGATACCCAACAATGATACCAAATAAGAGTGGCGGCGAGTCTGAGTGATAACGCCTGCGCGAGAGTCTACCAAGATAACAGCCAAGTTAGCGGTAGAACCACCGGTAATCATGTTACGGGTATACTGTTCGTGTCCCGGAGTGTCGGCAATGATAAACTTACGATGGTTGGTAGAGAAATAACGGTAAGCCACGTCTATGGTGATACCCTGTTCGCGCTCGGCCTTCAGTCCATCGAGCAACAAAGCATAGTCAATGTGCTCTCCGGCGTTACCCACACGCTTGCTATCACGTTCCAAAGCGTCGAGTTGGTCTTCGTAAAGCTTCTTACTATCGAAAAGCAATCGGCCGATAAGTGTAGATTTACCGTCGTCAACCGAGCCGGCTGTAAGAAAACGCAATAAGTCTTTCTGTTCATCGTTTTTCAGGAATTCTTCGATAGACATTTTGCCTCGTCCGTCTCCTTCCATCGGGTTACCCGATTTATTTTTATCTAATTCTTCCATAATGTTTCTTGTTTAAAAATAACCTTCGCGTTTCTTTTCTTCCATACTTGCTTCTTGGTCGAAGTCGATGACGCGTGTGGTACGTTCGCTCTTTGTAGTAGTCATCATTTCTTCTACAATCTTTTCTATTGTGTCGGCTTCGCTTTCAATAGCTCCTGTAAGCGGCCAGCATCCCAATGTGCGGAAACGTATCTTCTTCATTTCTATCTTATCGCGATACTTTTCTGGCAGACGGTCGTCGTCTGGCATAATGAGCTGTCCGTCAATGTTTACTACCGGACGTTCTTTAGCGAAGTAAAGCGGAACGATAGGAATATTCTCCAGGCGGATGTACTGCCAGATATCCAATTCAGTCCAGTTGCTCAACGGGAATACGCGGATACTTTCGCCTTTGCGGATACGTGTATTATAGATATCCCACAACTCCGGACGTTGGTTCTTAGGGTCCCACTGGTGGAATTCATTACGGAAAGAGAAGATACGCTCTTTAGCTCTCGACTTCTCTTCGTCGCGGCGAGCACCGCCAAAAGCAGCGTCGAATTTATATTTATCAAGAGCGTGAAGCAACGCTTGAGTCTTCATAAGGTCGGTATGCACCTTGCTACCATGAGTGAACGGACCTACGCCTGCTTTAAACGCTTCCATGTTACTTTCTACTATAAGTTCCCATCCGTGCTCTTTAGCGTATTGGTCGCGGAAGCTCAGCATCTCTTTGAATTTCCATTTAGAGTCGATGTGCATCAATGGGAAAGGAGGTCTTCCCGGGGCGAATGCTTTCTCTGCCAGACGAACCATGACAGAAGAGTCTTTACCGATACTATACAGCATTACCGGATTTTCGAAAGCCGCCGCTACCTCACGAATAATATGGATAGACTCGGCTTCGAGTTCCTTTAGATGGCTTAAATTGTATGTTTCTTCCATTTTTATGTTTGTTTAATTTCTTATTCTGTTACTTTGGGCAATATCAAATCGAGCAGCATGTCTACCGATTCTTTCACGCTATGCTTGGATGTATCTATAGAAAGCGCAGCGTCTTCAGGAGCCTCGAACGGTGCTGATATGCCTGTGAAGTTCTTTATCTCACCGCGGCGTGCTTTGGCGTAGAGTCCTTTCACGTCTCTCTTCTCGCATTCCTCTATAGGTGTGCTTATGTAGACTTCTACGAAGTTCTCTTTACCAATTATGTTCGACGCCATTTCGCGCAACTCGTTATTGGGGCTGATAAATGCGGCTATGGTGATTACGCCAGTATCTACAAAGAGTTTTCCTATTTCGGCTATGCGGCGTATGTTTTCTACGCGGTCTTCGGCGGTAAATCCTAAGTTGTTGTTAATTCCGCTACGGATATTGTCTCCGTCAAGGATGCGGCACAGCAGTCCGCGGTTTTGCAATTCGCGCTCTAACGCTATGGCTAAAGTGCTTTTTCCTGAGCCGCTTAATCCTGTAAACCATATCATTACACTGTGCTGATGCAACAAATCTTCTTTGTCTTTTCGACCTAACATGCGGTCGAATATGGGGTAAATATGATTTTCTTCACTCATTATTATATTATACTTTGGTGTTGTGTTTTAGTTAAATTAAAAGGGCCATATTTGCGGGATGACAAATATACTAATAAAAAACGTGATAATATTCAGCGGTAGTCCTATTCGGACAAAATCGGTGAACTTGTAGTTTCCTATACCTTGCACTATCAAGTTGGTCTGATAGCTGATTGGGGTAGAGAAACTGGCCGACGCTGCCATGCATATTACTACGAAGAATGGCATCGGACTAACACCTAATTGTTGCGATAGCGATAAGGCGAGCGGGAACGATAAGGCTGCCGCTGCATTGTTGGTAATCAGCTCAGTAAAGATGTTGGTTATAATAAACAGCGCAGCCAGCATTATGTATGGTCCGTGGTCGTGCCCCAGTGCTATGATGTGCTTCGCCATAAAATCCGCCACGCCCGAGTTTACCATAGCCTTGCTTATGGCAAAGGCGCAAGCGATGGTTACCAGTATATCCCACGATATATATTTGGTATATTTCTGCGGAGGGAATAATTTGGTCCAAGCCATTATTACTGTGGTTATGGAAACGAAGAAGAACATATCGAGATGTAATCCTTCGGGCAACATGCTTTTAACTGCCGGCAGTTCGCCTATCGTAGATCCGGCTATCATAAGAACCAATAATACCAGTGCAAACCAACGTTTCTTCTTGCCTGCTGGCTCATTATCTTTTCCGTTGGTCAATATCAAGAAGACTGAAGATTCTCCCCATGTCTTTATGAAGCTATCGTCGGCAAGTACCACGAGGGTATCTCCTTCGCGGAATCTCAAGCTTTTGAAGTTGGTGTAAGTGTAACCTTTACGGCGAATTTCTTTTATAGTCGCTCCGTAGTGACGTGTAAAATCGAAGTCGGCCACTTTCTTTTCGATACCCGGAAAGCGCGGACCTATCACCGCTTCTACCGGATGCAGCGCCTTGTTGTTTTCGTCGTCATCGTGCGAAGCTATGTCGGGGCGGTCTGAAGGAAGCAGCTTGCTTGAGAATATAAACAGATAAATAATTCCGGCTATGGCTATGAATACGCCTACTTTTCCTAACTCGAACATGCCGAATCCTTGTAGCCCGGCATCTAATATCATACTGTGCACCACGAGGTTGGTTGATGTACCTATCAAAGTACAAAGCCCTCCTAATATAGTGACATACGACAATGGGATCAAGAAATACGTAGCGGGCAACTTTACCATGCTTGCCCATCGTTTTATGATAGGAGCAAAGATAACCACTACCGGAGTGTTATTCAGAAAAGCCGAGATGAATGCTATGACGGGCAACATACGAGCCTGCGCCTTTAGCACTGTAGTGTTTTTCTGCGGAAGCAACTTCTTGATTACCTGCGATAACGCTCCGCTCTGGCGCACACCTTCGCTCACCAAGAACAGCATCGCCACGGTAATCATACCCTTGTTGCTGAAGCCTTCCAGCATTTCCTTGGGCGAGAGAATGCCAGTACATAAAAATATCACTACGGCCGAGAATAGAATCATTCCCGGTCGCATCTTGTCGGCGATAAGAGCTATGAGCATACCTATCAGCACGACAAGGACTATTGTTATTTCCACGCTCATTGCAGTGAGGTTATTTCGCAATGAACCATGGGTTCAGCAAATCCTCCTTATTATATACCAATGGCTTGTCGGTGTTAGCCTGATATACCTCTTTTCCGGCGGCGCGGATAATGGCATGTCCAGCAGCGGTGTCCCATTCCATTGTTGGGGCGAAACGCGGATAAACATCGGCTACGCCTTCGGCTATCAAGCAGAGTTTAAGAGAACTGCCTTTCGATACGGTTTCCACTTTAGCGTGCTCTTTCTTCATGCGCTCTATGTATTCTTTGGTTTCAGTATTAAGATGAGAGCGCGAAGCTACTATCATAAAGCCTTCGTGCGGGGTAGGGTAAGGTAGTTTCTGCGCCTTTTCTATCAAAACCTCCAACGTGCAGCCCGGTTCTTTGTTTTCGTTGATGCGAGTAAGCAGTCCATCTTCGTTTGAAAGCTTGTATGCACCCTTTTCGGTGTCGGCAAAAAATAATTCCTCTTTTACCGGAATATATATAACTCCCGCTTCAGGAACACCGTTCTTTACATAAGCTATGTTTACGGTAAATTCGCCGTTGCGTTTAATGAACTCCTTAGTACCATCCAATGGGTCTACCACCCAAAGTTCTTTCCAACTCTGTCTTTCTTCGGTTGGTATTTTCTTTCCCTCTTCGCTCAGAATAGGGTACGGAGTATCAGCCAACCATCCGGCTATGATGGCGTGCGATTTTCTGTCGGCTATTGTCAGAGGCGAGTTGTCTGCTTTCTTTTCTATCTCAAAATCCGCGTTCGGGTCTGTATACACTTTCATGATTTCTGCCCCGGCCTGCAAAGCTGCACGGATGGCCGTAAATAAAATGTTTGTATCCATAATAATCAAAGTTACGGCAAAGAAACAATTATTACTCTGATTTCAAGTGGTTGAAATGTCGTTTTTTTTGTTCATCGCACGTTATTTATGCTTTCTTTTAAACTTTTTGTTCAATTTTTATTTCCTGAGCGTGTTTCCAGATGCGCAGCATGTAGTATGCCAGATGGGTGAAAGCGAAGATAAACGATAGGATGAGCAGGGTTTTGTCGGCTTCCCATCCTACGGTCTGTTGGTGCCATAAACCGGTTATTACGCTCATTACGGAGAGCGCTATGCCTAATATGTTTAGTACCATATCGCCTTTTCTGTGTTTCAAGCCAGGCTCTAGCTTGCTGTGCTTAATACCGTAGGCGGCATATACATCGAGCCCTATAAGCATCCATATCACGAGTCGAATCCATGTGTCGGCTGGAAGGAAGCACATCATGCAGAGGCAGGTAAGTATTCCCAAGATAGGGATGATAGGTACGAAGGGTACTTTGAACGCTCTGGGTATATCGGGCATGGTTTTTCGTACTATCAATACGGCTGCGCAAACTAAGGTAAACGCCAACAGAGTGCCTATGCTTGTCATCTCGCCTGCCACTTGTGCCGGGATGAGTCCCGCCAATAAGCTTACTGCCACCATAAAGAGTGCGTTGCTATGTACGGGGGTGCGGAAACGTTCGTTTATCTTAGAGAAGAAAGGCGGCAGCAGTCCGTCGCGGCTCATGCTTAGAAAGACGCGACTCTGTGCAAGCAGTGTTACCATGATAACCGAGCAATATCCTAATAAGATAGCTAATATAATCGCTTTATTCAGCCAAGGGAAAGCTGGTTGAATGACTCCGCTGGCATCGGGAACGCCCATATTTGCTATGGCTACTGCTACCGGCGCAATACCTTCTTGTCCGCCGAATTGGGTGTAAGAAGCTACTCCAGTCATAACGTGAGCGAAAAGAACATATAGCACGGTACATACAAGTAGCGATACCAAGATACCGATAGGCATATCGCGCTTGGGGTTCTTGGTTTCTTGGGCTGCGGTACTTACGGCATCGAATCCTAAAAACGCGAAGAATACTATGGCGGCTCCTCGGAATATACCCGAAAGACCGAAGTGTCCGAATGTTCCTGCGTTTTCTGGAATGTAAGGAACGTAATTATCGGTCTGAATGAATTTCCATCCAAGTACTACGAATGTAAGTATCACGCCAATCTTCAGAAATACTATCAGTCCGTTGAAGAAAGAACTTCCGGCTGTTCCACGCATCAAAATCAAACTCATCAGAACAACAATAATCATGGCGGGTACATTTATAATTCCTCCATCCCAAGGACATGCCGTGAGAGAATGGGGGAGTTCTATGCCTACTCCTTGCAGAAACACTACTAAATATCTACTCCAACTTATGCTGACCGTGGTGGCGGCTACGGTGTACTCCAACACCAAGTCCCACCCTATAATCCATGCGATGAGTTCTCCCATGGTAGCATAAGAATAGGTATAAGCGCTTCCGGCCACCGGTATCATCGAGGCGAATTCGGCGTAGCATAATCCGGCGAAACAGCATCCTATGGCGGCTACTACAAACGAAAGTGTGATAGCTGGTCCTGTATAGGCTGAGGCTACCATTCCGGTAATTGAAAATAATCCGGCTCCTATTATTACTCCCACTCCTAAAGCTACCAAGCTGACCGGACCGAGTACTCGTTTTAGGGTCTTAGCGCCCGATTGCTGTGCCTCGGATTGAAGTGAGGAAATGCTTTTTCTTACAAAAAGTCCATTCATACGTTAGTTGTTTTTGATTTTGGCTAACAAAGGTAGTGTTTTTATATTAAAATGAAAGTTTTATAAGAGAGAACACAGAAAATGTTGTGATTAAGCGAATATTTGTTTCGACAGATATAAAATCTGTTGCAACAGAAATAGAATTTGTTTCGGCAGAATTTTATTTTGTTTCAATAAAAATAATACCTCTTTCGGCAAAATAACTTCTGCATAAAAAGTCAATGTTACAATTTTGTTTCAGGTAACAAAATGTAAGCTAAATGCGGATGTTTATTTGTGTTCTATAACACAAATCTCTGAGTTTGTACCGTAAAGTTATGTGAGTTTTGCTTGTATTACTTGTAATTTGTAACTTAAAGTTGTATAAAACTGATGCTCTTTTTGTTCGTAGTTGTTGAAGATTAAGCGTTTTAGGGCAATTTTTGTTATAAAAATCAATAAAGATTAAACATATTTTTGTATTTTTGTTTCGCTTATTAATTAAACGTAAAAATTAAAGTATGAAAAATCATCTAAAACACTTCCTTTTGTTAGTGGTGCTTGCTTTGTTCTGCACTGCTACAGCGGTAGCACAGGCTACATTAAAGGGTAAAGTCGTAGATGCGGAAAGCAATGAGCCTCTTATTGGCGCAACGGTTTCCGTAAAGGGTATTCCTCATGGTGTCGTAACTGATATTGACGGACTCTTTTCTTTAAAGGTGTCAAAATCTAACGCGACAGTTGTAATTCAGTATTTGGGTTACAAAACCGAGGAGGTGAAAGTATCGAAAAAAGGCAATGTCGATTTGGGAAATATCGGCTTGCGTCCCGACTCTAAAATGTTGGGCGACGTGGTTGTAACTTCATCAATGGCTGTTGCCCGTAAGACTCCGGTAGCGGTTTCTACAGTGGCACTCGATTTTATCGAAGAAAAGCTTGGTACTATGGAGTTCCCCGAAATATTGAAGTCAACTCCGGGTGTACATGCCAACAAAGAAGGTGGTGGTTACGGTGACTCTGAAATCTATATGCGTGGTTTCGATAATACTAACGTAGCGGTTATGGTAAACGGTGTTCCTATGAACGATATGGAAAACGGAAACGTTTACTGGTCTAACTGGGCAGGTCTTAGCGATGTAGCTCGTAATATTCAGAACCAGCGTGGTCTTGGTGCTTCTAAGGTATCGGCTCCTTCTGTAGGTGGTACTATCAACGTTGTTACTCGTTCTACCGATTCTAAGAAAGGCGGTATGGTATCTTACGCTCTTGGTAACGACAATATGAACAAGATGATGTTCAGCGTTTCTACAGGTATGTCTAAGAGCGGATGGGCACTCACTTTGTTGGGCTCTAAGAGCTGGGGTAACGGATATGCTCAGGGCTTGGATTTCACAGGTTATACTTATTTCATGAATATCTCTAAGCGTTTGAACGATGCTCACCAGTTGTCTCTTACTGCATTCGGCGCTCCGCAGACTCACTATCAGCGTAAGGGTGCGTTGACTTTGGCAGACTGGAAGATGACTGAACAAGTTTATGGTGTAGACCATTATAAATATAACGCTTCTTACGGTTTCGATAATAACGGACAACGTCGTACTGGCGAATATAATGTTTATCACAAGCCTCAGATTAGCTTGAACCATCAGTGGCAAATAAATGATAAGTCTTCATTGAGTACAGCTCTTTATGCTTCAATCGGACGTGGATATGGTTATAGCGGCCAGGGAAATGGTGACTATGGTTATAAATACACAGACTGGAACGGAGCTTACTACGGTACACTGCAGACTCGCTTCCGTAAAGCTGACGGTACTTTCGATTACGGAGCTATCGAGGACCTCAATGCTTCAAGCGAAAACGGTTCTATGTTGGTAATGGGTAAGCTTAAGAACTATCATAACTGGTATGGCTTGCTCTCTACTTTCACTACTAAGTTCGGTAAATACTTCGATTTCTATGGAGGTGTAGACTTCCGTTATTATAAAGGTACTCATACAAACGAAATTTGCGACTTGTATGGCGGTAAGTATTATATGGACTCAAGCACTCGTAGTGGTGTATCGGCAGCTAACAATATCGCAGCCGCTAATCCTACTTGGAAATACGAAAAATTGGGCGTAGGCGATGTGGTTTATCGTGACTACGATGGTCATGTAGTTCAGGAAGGCGCATTCTTCCAGACAGAATTCAACAAAGATAAATTGGCTGCTTTCGTATCGGGTTCTCTTTCTAATACTACTTACTGGCGTTACGACCGTATGTATTACGACAAGGCTCATGCAAAATCAGACGCTATCAGCTTCATCGGCTTTACTGCTAAGGGTGGTGCCAATTATAACTTGACAGAACATCACAACGTATTCTTCAACGCTGGTTACATCAGCCGTGCTCCTAAGTTCAGCTACGGTGCTTTCTTGAACTCTAACACAAGCCACACTCTTAATAAGGACGCTAAGAACGAAAAGATTCTTTCTTTCGAATTGGGTTATGGTTATCGTAACAGCTGGATGAAAGCCGATGTTAATGCTTACTGGACTAAGTGGCTTGATAAGAGTATGACTAAATCGGGTACATTGGGTCAGGCTCAGACAGAATACTTCTTGAACATGACAGGCTTGAACGCTCTTCACCGTGGTTTGGAAGTAGAAGTTAAGTTCTTCCCGACCAAGTGGCTGGATATTAACGGTATGTTCTCTTTGGGCGACTGGAAATGGGATAGCAACGCTAAAGGTTACGCATTCGATGACAGAGGTATGCCTTTGAACAAGAACGGTGAAATAGCAAGCGGTGTAGGTGCCGAAGATCACGTATCTACTTCTATCTTGATGAAAGGTATCCGTGTAGGTGGTTCTGCACAGACTACTGCAGCTCTTGGCGCAACTGTTAAGATTGGCAAGTCAATCCGTGTAGGTGCCGACTGGACTTACGCCGGACGTAACTATGCTTACTACTCTCTGAACGGTAACAACCTTTCTTTGGGTAAAGAAACTACAGTGGCAGATCCTTGGAAGATTCCTGCAGCAAGCCAGATCGATATGAACGCATCGTATAAGTTTAAGATGGGAGGCCTTAACGCTACTCTGTCGGGTAACGTAAATAATCTGCTCGACTATCAATACATTTCGAAAGCATGGAACCCAAGATCGGGTGAAGCTACTGATAGCAATATCTACTGCTTCTACGCATTCGGACGTACTTACAGCGTGAGACTGAAGGTTAACTTCTAATCATTACTTTAAAACAGAATTCAAATTATGAAAAAGATATTATTACTATCAACTGTAGCTTTGGCGTCACTTGCGTCTTGTAGCGATTACGAAGATCAGTTCAACTTGCCGTCGCAGCTGACGGATGTAAAGAACGGTACTTCTCTCGTGCTGGGCGGATCTGATTATTCAGCCATCGCCAATTTGTCTGCTAATAAGGAACTGGCTTTGTCGCTCGATCCGGAAGGTAAAACCTATGCTGATGCTTTAGCTAAATTAGGCGATCAGAAGTATTTCGATAATATGATTACCGCTGAACAGTTCTTGCCGGCATACATCGCCAATAAGTTCCCTCAAGTAGATATGGGTTCAAGAATCCGTGTTACTTATAATTCATATTGCGGAATGTCACAGTATCTTTCAGACTTCGCAAACTTGAAGTCAGAATATACGCTGACTAAGAGCGACTATAAATCGGTATGGGGGGAAGTTTCTACAGCTAAGTACCTTACTCCGGTTACCATCTCTAAGATGAACGATGTTCTTTCTGCCGCTTATCCTAAAGCTGCAGCAGGCGATATGGCGGTTGTAAACTACGCTTATTCAGAATTCGAACCGTCTGCTGGTGGTGCTACTGTAATTCCTAATGTATATCAGAAAGTAACTTCATTCGATGCTGAAGGCGGTAATTATGTAATTGCTGCTTTGGCAGCCGATGGAAACTACTATTCTTTCGGTAAACTTAAACCAAGTAAGATTAATGCAAATGAAGGCTATATGTCTTCTAATTCTATCGCTGTAGGTGAAAATAATGTTATTTCTACTGATGATGGCGAAAGTTTGGTAGTGACTATAGAAAAGTCGGAGGCTGGTTATAAATTGAAGAACAAGGATGGCCAGTACATTGGTATGAAAGATGGATATGATGGATTTAAGATAGATCTTGCAGCTTCTGATAACGGTACAGACTGGACTATAACCTCAAAGTCAGATGGTACATTCTCTATCAAGAATACGTTTACTTCTAAAACTGTAAAGCTGAATTATTATGAAAAAGGAAATAGTTATTCATATGGCAGTTATGCAGACACAAAACATACTTATATGAATGAACCGATGGATAAAGAATCTACTCGTTTCACCATGAAGGATGTTCTTCTTCCTGAAGGTTCTAATTATGTTTGGAAACATAATGATAATAAATATGGAAAGTATTATAAAGCTTCTTCAACTATAAATATGGTTTGCCTTCCTTCGGAAAGTTGGTTCGTTTCCGATGAAATAGATTTTACAAAGGCTAATAAACCTGTTATTAGCTTTGATGTGGCAATGAATTACTTAAAAGAGGGTAAATTTACCGATCATTTCGCACTGAAAGTTTCTGAAGACTATGTCGACAATGTAACTACTGCTAAATGGACAGATTTACCTTTCGATAATTCAGATTTAGGAATAAACTTTAATTTTAAAACCATATCAAATCTCGATCTTTCTGCATATAAAGGAAAGAAGATTCATATCGCATTCCAATATAAAGGAACTGATAAATGTGCTCCTACTGTCCAAATTAAGAACTTGAAGATTATTGAGCCAAATTATTGGGATGTATGCTTGTTTAAGGAAACTCCTGAAAACGAAATTAGCACAGCTTCATTGTCAAGAGCAAGTCGCGCTGCTGGCGATGCCAATACTTCAGACTTATATGTTTACGACGGAACAGCTAAGGCTTGGAAGGCTTATTCTGTAAAAGACGACGCTGCTGAAGTCGTTGTATTGCAGCCGGAAGACTATGCACAGGTAGGCGCAGAGTTCATCGCTAAACCTATTCTTTATTTGCCTACTATCCTGCAGAATAAATTACCTTTCGCTAATGCCGGACAGAAAGCCGTTGTAATCTATAACAAGGCTAAAGAAACACCTGCGGCAGTAGAATACACATATTCTAAAGAAGGATGGGCTGCTTCTAAGGAGTACAAGACTCAGACTTCTGTATTCTTGCTTACTGAAAATGGTTACGAAGCTCAGGCTAACACTTATTTGAATGAGACATTGCTTGGCGATGAAGGTGGATTTAAGGCATTCGATATAGCATTGACCGGTGTTACTCATGTATGGAAGAATGATGCAACCTATGGATGGAAGGGTTCAGCATTTGCAAACAAGACAAACTACGCTGCAGAAAGCTGGTTGGTTTCTTCTGCTATCAATTTGACTGAAGCTATGGATCCTGTCCTTACATTCCAGGAAGCTCTTAACTTCTTGGGCGGTAATAAGCTCGAAGACTTTATCCAATTCAAGGTTTCTACCGATTTCGACGGTGAAGATGTATTGGGCGCTACTTGGGAAGATTTGGAATTGAATGCTGACCAGCGTAGTACGGGTGACTCTTGGAGCTTTGTAACCGTAGGACCTTGTTCTTTGGCAAGCTATATAGGACATAACATCCATCTTGCTATAAGATATAAGAGTACAGACGTATGTGCTCCTACATACGAATTTAAGAATATTATTATTACTGAAAAAGAATAATATCTGACTAATGAAAAAGTATTTATATTCTTTAGTATTGGCTATGGGCTTGTCGTTTGTAGCATGTAGCGAAGCAAACGATGTCCCCAACAATACGATAGAAACAACAGACAGTAAGGCAACTACTCTCGTGCTGAAAGGCTACGAGAGTACAGCCTCTGGCTTTACGATATTTCAGCCAGCTGGTTATAGTTCGCCTTTTTATATAAAAGACAAACAGTTCTACGGTAGCGTATATAATTTCGCCGAAGTAGGAACTAAGCGTCTTGACGAGGTTAGCGACGATTATAAGTCGGTTTCTTCATGGACAGAAACAGCCGATATCAAAGATGGTTGTGTATATTGGGCTTGGTGTAAGAGCGCAGATATGTATCGTTATTCTAAATTCCGTGTGATAGGTATCGACGGAAACAATGTAACGATAGAATATGTATTGGTAGAAACAAGTACTCCGGCTTCGGGAGAGAATGTCAACAGCAATCCTATTTTGGATAACTTGGATGCTGGTGCTTTTGAAATGCCGCGCCTTAACGCTGACTATCAGTTCGTGAATCATTATGTTTCTTATGAAGGGAAGAAAGTTTTGAACTATTCTTTGGAATGGTGCTCTACCATGATGCACTCTAACTGGGTAGCTTTCTCGTTCGACGCTACTACATGTAAAGAGAATGTAAAGCGTGGAGATGCTTGGCAACAAGACCCGGAGGTGAAATCAGAATGGCAGCCACAAGAGTCTAACCATAAGAGCGACGGATATGATAAGGGACACTTGGTAGCTTCAGAAGACCGCGTGTATTCTAAGGAAGCTAACGACCAGACTTTCTATTATACCAATATCAGTCCGCAGATTAGCAAGTTCAATCAGAAATATTGGGCACAGTTGGAAAATCAGGTTCGGGATTGGGGACGTTCTTGCGCTAAAGATAAAGGTACATACGATAATGTATATGTAACAAAAGGCGGTACGCTTAATAACTTGAAAAAGAACTTTACCGGGAAAAAGAATGGAGCAGATGGAATACTTCCTACAACCGATGAAAATGGCAAAACCATTAAAGGTTTGGCATGTCCGTCTTATTACTTCATGGCTATCTTGAGCCAGAAGGGAGATACTTATCATGCCATAGCATTCTTGGTTCCTCACGAAGAAGGTTTGCCAGAGAGTCCTGATGCAGCCGATTTGCAGAAATATGCGGTATCGGTTAATGAGTTGGAACAGGCTACCGGAATCGACTTCTTCTGTAACTTGGACGATGCAATAGAAAATCAGGTTGAGGCTGAAAAGAACTTCGACGACTGGACTTGGTTATAATTTAGCCAAACTATAAAAAATAGAGGCAATCTGCTGGTTCCGCTAAGGAATTCGGCAGGTTGCCTTTCTTTATTCTACAATATTATACTTCTTTTCTACAACATTGCACTTTTCTTCTACAATCTTGGTATAACGCATTCGGCGGAGAGCGATACCTTTGCCTCGTAACAAAAACGATTTAGAATTATGAAAAATGCCCTTTTACTAGCCGCTGCCACATTGCCTATGGTTTCTATGGCTGCACGTCAGCGTCCAAACATTATTTATATATTCACCGACCAGCAGACTGCTTCAGCTATGAGCTGTAGTGGAAATACAGATCTTCATACCCCTAACATGGATAAGTTGGCAAAGAACGGAGTTCGTTTTGTCAATGCCTACTGTACTGCTCCATTGAGCGGACCTTCGCGTGCGTCTATGTTTACCGGACATTTCCCTGGCGAAACAGCAATGGAGCGTAATGATGCCAAAATTCCAGATTCATTGAAAAACGTTACACTCGGTTCTTTGGTGAAAAACGCTGGCTATGAATGTGCTTATGGCGGTAAGTGGCATGTACCCGAACTTTCTATCCCCGACGGTATATACGGTTTCACCACTATTCATCCGTCAAACGAAGTTGGTCTGGGCGAGGCATGTGCCGATTACCTTTCTAAGTCGCACGATAAACCTTTCTTCTTGGTAGCTTCGTTCATCAATCCTCATAATGTATGCGAGTACGCTCGTCAGCAGAACCTGCCGTTGGGTAATGTAGAGACACCAGATGTTGCCGATTGCCCCGGAGTTCCCGCCAACTTCGCCCGTAACCCGTACGATGCAGGGGTAATAGCTATGGAACAGCAGCATAACTATTCGGCATATCCTACTACAGATTATACCGTGACCGATTGGCGTCTGTATCGTTATACATATTACCGTTTGGTAGAAAAGGTAGATGCCGAAATAGGTAAGATTGTCGATGCTATAGATAAGAACGACTTGTGGAAGAATTCTGTTATCATATTCTCAAGCGATCATGGCGACGGAATAGGTGCCCATCAATGGAATCAGAAATCGGCTCTTTACGAGGAGGTGGTAAACATACCTATGATTGTTACCCTGCCCGGAAAGAAGAACGCCGGAAAGGTAGTAAATCAGTTGGTAAGTAACGGAGTAGACTTTTTCGCTTCGGTATGCGATTGGGCTGGAGCTACCATGCCTGCCAGTGCATCTGGCGTATCATTCCGTAAGGTAGTAGAAGAAGCTACCGACGCAGTAAAAGGACAAGACTATATAGTTTGCGAAACCACATTCGATAAAGGTATTACCCGTGGATGGATGGTTCGTACCCCTAAATATAAATACGTGCTTTACGATAAGGGTACACATCGCGAACAGCTGTTTGATATAGAAGCCGACCGTGGCGAAATGCGTAACTTGGCTATGGAGCGTGCATACAAGCCTACCTTGGAACAATGCCGCGATATCCTTGACGCATGGATGCGCCAGCATCACATTAAGATGACAAAGAAACATCTTAATGACGTGCCGGGACGTAAGTTGTAAAACATAATGCTCTTTCATAAATAATTGATTTAGATTTAGTATCTGGGTCGGGCTTCTCTCGCAGGAGTTCGGCCCTCATGCTTTTATATATGCCTTTCTAAGAGAAACTCAGCACATTACATTCAGACAATACTATTATTATTCTCGGAATTTCATATTTTATTCATAACTTTGTCTTATTAAGTATAGACAATAGCAAAACTAGATTTGCATGAAAAAATATGCCCGATGGACCGCTATAGCCGTGGCATCACCGTTCATCTTATTCTTTATCTTGAGCGTGCTGATTTACTTGCCGCCGGTACAGAATTTCTTGGTAGATACAGCTATGCGATATGCTTCTTCCGCTACCGGAATGCATATCTCTATCAAGCGTATCTCTCTGAAGTTTCCTCTCGATCTTGTTGTGAACCAGACATTGGTGGTTGATAAAAAAGATACCATTCTCAACGCTCAGAAGCTTACCGTTTCTGTGCAGCTTATGCCTCTTTTACATCAGAAGGTGGAGCTGGACGGAATGCGTTTGGAGGGTGCTCGCGTCAATACTGCTGGACTTATAGAGGGAATGACACTGAGAGGTAAGTTGGACGATATGTTTGTAGCCGCTCACGGTGCCGATTTGGCGAAAGAAACTCTTATTGTTGATAATCTGCAGATGGATAACGCTCATCTGGCTTTGTGTTTTACTGATACTTTGGCCACCGACACCACCGAAACTGATACTTTGCGGTGGAAGATAAAGTTGCACGAGGCGCAGCTGAATAAAGTCAGGTTCCGTCTGGATATGCCTATGGATTCTTTATGCATGACCTTAGGCGTAGGCAAGGCTACTCTGAAAGAAGGCGATGTAGATTTATATAAGTCGGCTTATGCGGCAAGTTCTTTCTCGATAAAAAATGGTAGTATCGCAGTCGATTTAAATAATGATACTATATCGGCTCAAGGTCTTGATTATAATCACTTACGTTTTACCGATCTTAATTTTGTTGCCGATTCGTTATATTACGGAACCGATAAAATACGGGCATTTATCAATAAGTTTACTATTAAAGAACGTTCGGGACTGGAGGTAGTTTCTACCAAAGGACATCTTTTGGCCGACGACCAGGCGGTGCACATTCCGTTGCTTAAGATTACCACGCAGAATTCCGATTTGGAGTTGCAGGCCGATGCCGATTGGAATTTGGCGAATATGAATAAAAACGCCAAGGTGCGTGCCCGGCTTATGGCTAACATCGGGAAGAACGATTTGATGAAAGCCTTGCCCCATTTGCCACAAGATGTGGTGAAGAGTTGGCCGGCGGCTCCCATATCCATAAAAGCCGGTATAGACGGTACGCTTAAGCGGATGAAAATCACCGCTATGACGCTGAATATCCCCGATGTGTTCCGTGCCGAAATGAGCGGTGAGATGACTAACCTTACCGATAGCTTGAAGCGTACAGGTAATGTTACTTTATCTGCCGAAGCCGGGAATATGGATTTTATAAAAGCTCTTACCGGCGGATTTGTGATACCGCATGGTACTAAACTGAACGCCGATGCGCAGTTGAACGGCAGTCGTGCCGAGACTAATATCGCGCTGACACCGCTTCAGGCAGGGAAAATGTCGTTCTCTGGCAATTATGATATGCTTTCTGAAGACTATAAGGCTGTTCTCAGTATTGATACCTTAGACCTTCACGCATTCCTTCCGCAAGATTCTCTGTATAAGATCATCGCAAAGGTTGAAGCTGAAGGGAAAGGATTTGATTTCTTTTCTACACGCACTTACGGAACCTTAAAAGGCGACTTGTTTCGGTTGGAATACGGCCATCGTCGATACAGTGGCGTAAGTCTGTTTGCCAACATCAAAGAGTGTAATGCCATTGCCGATTTGAATATAAACGACTATGTAGCCCGTTTTGACGCACACCTCACCGCATTGTTGCACCCACGCCGTGTTAGTGCCGAGCTGACTGCCGATTTGCAGCGTTTTAAACTAATGACTATTGGCGTTACCGCTAAAGAGTGCACTCCGTCGTTCCATCTTGAAGCCCGTGCCGGTTCGGATATGAAAAAGCATCACGGTGTGAGAGTATCAGTGACCGACATACGTGTAAAAACCGAAAAACAATCGTTCAAGACAAAAGACCTTCATGCCGGCCTTGAGTTGGCTACCGATTCTGTGCGAAGCTTCGTCAACGCAGGCGATTTGACTTTCCTTTTCCGATCTAACACGGGGTGGGAGCACTTTATGCGCGATGTAGACCGCTACTCTGCCGAAATGGAAAAGCAATGGAAGAAGAAAGTTATCAATCAGAAACTGTTGCAGGAACTGTTACCCGACGCTCGACTTCGTATCTTGGCAGGTGCCGATAACCCTGCCGCTAATATGCTCGCTACTACGGGTATGCATTTCGATAAAATCAATAGTGATATACGTATCTCTCCGCATACTGGTGTGAATGGGGCGTTCAATCTTTATGGGTTGAGAACGGATAGTTTGAAACTCGACACTATTTATATCCATGCTCATCAGCAAGCCGATACTCTGTTCTTTGATAGTGGTATCAAGGCTTTGGCCAACAAATGGCAAGAGGCGTTTAATGCTTCGTTGCACGGCTTTATAGGTTCTACCGATGCGTTGGCGCGTGTAGAATACTTTAACGGCAGAGGAGAGAAGGGGGTAGATTTAGGACTGAGAGCCGACTTGCACGATAAGGGAATTATACTTCGTGTGGCTCCCGAAACGGCTACAATACTTTATCGTCCGTTTATGGCGAATGCCGGAAACTACGTATTCTTGAGCGATGCCGGTAAGATATTTGCCGATTTGAAACTGCACGATAAAGACAATACCGGTATATCCTTGTTCTCTACTCCCGATTCGTTGGCTTTGCAAGACCTTACGTTTGGCATTCATCGTGTAGATATAGGTGAGTTGAGGCGTGTTGTTCCTTATATGCCTCAGATAGGTGGATTCATCAACGCTGAAGCGCACTATGTGCAGATGACCGACGATGATATGCAGGTGGCTATGGATGTTAGCGTCAATAATCTGGTTTACAATAAGCAGCCGTTGGGCGACTGGGGTATGAATGCCGTTTATCTTCCGGGCGAACATGGCGAGCATTGCATAGACGGATTTGTTACCCTGGATGGCGAAGAGGTGATGAGCTTGGGCGGTTCTTATCTGCTTGCTACCGAAGAACAACCCGATGATTTGAAGGCTACGCTTACTCTCAACCATTTTCCGCTGCACACGGCTAACGCGTTTATTCCTTATGGTATGGCTAACATGGGAGGAGATGTTGACGGATCGATGAGTGTATCTGGCTCTACCGAGCATCCGTTGCTCAACGGTACGTTGATTCTGGATAGTGTATCGTTAGCCATTCCGCAGGCTTCGCTGAACCTCCGTTTCGACAACCGTCCTGTAGCGGTAGAAAACAGTAAGATGCAGTTTAATGATTTCAGCATATTCACTAAGGGGCGTACACCTTTTACTATTAACGGTACTGTAGATATAGCCGATGTTATCAATCCTCGCATAGATTTGCGGATGAACGCTCAGAATTTCGAACTGATTAATGCGCGCCGCACCCGCGAGTCGTTGGTTCACGGTAAACTGTATGTCGATTTCAACTCTACACTGCGTGGTACTCCCGATGCGCTTAGGATGCGTGGAAATATGAATGTGCTTGGTAAGAGTAACTTTACATACGTGTTGAAGGACTCTCCGCTTACGGTAGAAGACCGTTTGGGAGAGACGGTGACATTTGTAGATTTCAACGATACCACTACGTTTGTCCGACCATCGGAGACTATTTCGTTGGGAGGTCTCGATTTGCTGATGACTATGCACATAGATGAGGCTGTGCAGGCACGAATCGATTTGAACGAGTCGGGTAGCAACTATATGTTGCTCGAAGGTGGTGGAGACCTTTCTTTCCAGTACCAGCCGGATGGCGACATGCTGCTCAACGGACGCTATTCTCTCATAAGCGGAGAGATGAAGTACGAAATGCCTGTCATTCCGCTCAAGACATTTAAGATACGAGAGGGTAGTTACATAGAATGGTCGGGAAATCTGATGAATCCGTTGCTTAACATCAAGGCGACAGAACGAGTCCGAGCTTCTGTGCCCACTTCTTCCGGCAGTCAGTCTACGCGTATGGTGAATTTTGATGTGGGAGTAAACATGACAAACCGCTTGGAAAACTTAGGTTTCACCTTTACGCTTGAGGCACCCGATGACGGAACGATGCAGAACGAGCTGGCTGCTAAATCGGGCGAAGAAAAGAATAAGTTGGCTGTGACAATGCTTGTTACAGGTATGTATATGGACGAGAATTCCACTACTAAGGGTCTCAATGCCAATAGTATGCTCAACTCTTTCTTGCAAGGCGAAATCAACAAGGCGGCAGGTAACGCACTGAAGTCTATCGACATAAACTTCGGTATGGAGACAACTGACGATGATAACGACGGAACAAGCCGTACCGATTACAAACTACAGTTCGCTAAACGTTTCTGGAACAATCGTTTCCAGGTGGTGATAGGCGGAAAGATTTCTACAGGAAATGATGCGCAGCAACAACAGGAGGCTTTCATAGATAATATATCGTTGGAATACCGACTTGATAATAGCGGCACGCGCTATGTCAAGCTGTTCCACGATAAGAATTATGAAAGTGTGCTCGATGGCGAGGTGATAGAAACCGGTGTCGGTTTGGTACTGCGCAAAAAAGTGAGTCGTCTGGGCCAGTTGTTCATATTCCGTCCGTTTAAAAAGAAGAAGAAATCCGATAAGAATAAGCAGGAAGTATTGCAGAAGGCTTCGGCTACCGAAAAACGAGAACATACAGAACCGCAAACTGATAATGATAAACGATGAAGCAGAGATACATATCATATAAGGCTTATAGATGGGCGATGGCTATATTGGCGGTCATCGTATTGGCCGCATGTTCTACAACTAAGCATTTGCCAGAAGGGGAGACTCTTTATTTGGGATTGAAGAAGGTAAACATTGTAAATGAAGATAAGAGTCCCGCAGCAGAGAACGCACTCGAAGAGGTGAATGGAGCCATAAGCATAGCTCCAAACAACGCTATCTTCGTAAACCCGAACGTGCGTTTTCCGATACCCTTCGGACTGTGGATATATAATCGGTTTGAACGTTATGAAAATGGCTTGGGGCATTGGATTTTCAAGAAGTTGGCGGCTAAACCGGTTTTGATTTCTACGGTAAATCCTGATACTCGTGTCAAGGTGGCTACTAATCTTCTGCGCGACTATGGCTATTTTAACGGAAAGGTTACTTATCAGGTAGATAGCACCCGTAATCCGCGAGCCGTAAAGTTGAGCTACGATATTAATATGGGTAAGCCATATTTTATTGACACCCTTGAATATAGAGGATTCTCAGCCTATGCCGACAGTCTGATTAATGCCAATCTGTCGGGACGTTTGGTTAATAAAGGCGATCATTTTAATGTGGTGACTCTTAATAGCGAGCGCGACCGTATCATAGATTTGCTCCGAAATCACGGGTATTACTATGCACGTAGCGAGTTTCTTGCCTTTTACGCCGATACGCTAAAGCGTTCGGGATATGTAAACATACGTATGCAGCCCAAAAACAATCTGCCGCCCGAAGCGTTGCGCACGTATTTTTTAGGAAACACCACCGTGCGACTTACGGGATATAACGGTGAGGAGCCTACCGACTCTATCCGTCTGCGCGATTTTACTATTCATTATGCCGGAAAGAAACCGGGCTTGCGCTTTGGCGTGCTCCGAAATCGTTTTATCTATCGTAAGGGAGAGCAGTATTCTCTGCGTAGACAGAATTATACGCAAGAGGCTCTTTCGCGCTTAGGCGTATTTAAGTATAATGAGTTTCAGTATGTTCCGCGCGGAAAGGATACGCTCGATATCAACGTGAATTCATTGTTTGACTTGCCATACGATAGTGAGCTTGAACTGAATGCTACCATGAAGAGTACCAAGCAGACGGGTCCGGGTGCTATCTTCAAGCTCTCGCGTAAGAACTTCCTTCGCATGGGTGCTTCGCTTAGCTTAGAGTTGAACGGTTCGTACGAGTGGCAGACCAGCTCTACGGTTAACAGAGAGAAGTCGGTAATGAATTCGTACGAGCTTGGCGCGTCTTTGACGCTCGACTTTCCACGCATCATTCTTCCGTGGATTAAGAACCGCATCGACCCGTTCCGTTTCCCTTCGCATACCAACTTCAAGATATACATCGACCAAGTGAACCGTGCTCGATATTTCCGTATGCTTTCGTTTGGTGGAAGCGTATCGTATAGTTTCCAGCCATCGCGTAGCATGAAGCATACGGTTACTCCGTTGCATCTGGCTTTCAATAGATTGCAGCACCGCACCGCTGCTTTCGATTCGGTAGCTACTGCCAACCCTATGCTTTTCCGAAGCCTTGACGACCAATTCATACCTTCGGTAACATATACGTTTACATTCGATGATTCTTGGAAACAGAAGCGTGTGCAGTGGTGGTGGGAGAACTCCATCAGTTCTGCCGGTAATGTTACTTCGCTTATCTATCAGGCATTCGGTAAGAAGCTCTCGCAGCGCGACAAGAAGTTCCTCGGTACTCCGTTTGCACAGTATTTGAAGTACACTACCGAGTTGCGACCGCTTATAAAGTTCGATGATAGGAACCATTTGGCCATGCGCTTTATGGCTGGTGTGATTTGGGCTTACGGCAATAAGACCGTGGCACCGTATAGCGAGCAGTTCTACGTGGGAGGTGCCAACAGTATCCGTGCCTTCAGCATCCGTTCTATAGGTCCCGGACGCTTCCATCCGGCTGAGACTTCACGCTTTTCTTACGTAGACGAGACTGGTGACATTAAGTTGGAAGCCAATTTGGAATACCGTTTCCGTATCATAGGCAACTTGTTTGGCGGTAGTTTGAATGGTGCCACATTCCTTGATGCCGGAAATGTATGGTTAATGCGTTCAGACAGTTCTCGTCCCGGATCACAATTTACCTTCAAGAAGTTCTTCGATAGCGTAGCGTTAGGTTCTGGTGTAGGTATCCGCTACGACCTATCATTCCTGGTACTTCGTCTTGACTGGGGAATAGCATTGCACGTTCCTTACGAAACAGGAAAGAGCGGATATTATAATATCCCTCGCTTCAAAGATGGTATGGGCGTTCATTTCGCCATCGGTTATCCGTTCTAAGTTGGCAGTAGTTTATATAAGCAAGATTGCATTTTCACAATGCGTCCATGTTGATGATAAATTTAGTACACATAATAATAGCTCTAAATTTACGGCAAAAACAATGCGATGAATCAATCAACTCATCGCATTGTTTCATTTGTCCATTCGCATATTGCAGTGCTGCAATCCGCATTCTTTTTTCATTATTTCTTGTTCCTATCCTTATACTCTGTAGGTGTCATGCCAAAACGCTGCTTGAAGCACTTGCTGAAGTAGCGCGGGTCGTTAATACCTACCATATAGGCAATTTGCGTCATGTTGAACTCGCCCGATTCTATGAGATTGGCTGCACGCTTAACACGCATCTCTTTGATGAATTCTACCGGAGCCAAGCCTGTGAGAGATTTCAACTTCTTGAAGAAGACAGAACGACTCACCGCCATTTCCTTCACCAAATCGTCTACTACCAAATCACCGTTGTCCATGTTCTTTTCCATCAGCTCTGTAAGCTTATCTATGAACTTGCGGTCTTGCGGTGACATGGCCTGAGTCTGCTCTTGTGCTTCGGCAGGTTCCGGTTGTCCGGCAGGCGTGCTGTCCATAAGGTGCTCATAGTAGAACTGACGCAGACTGCGGCGGCGTTCAAGTAAGTTGTTTACGCGGGCTTCAAGATATACAGCGCTAAACGGTTTGGTGATGTAACTGTCTACACCCAGTTCCATACCTTGCAACTTACTGTCCATATCGGTCTTGGCGGTAAGCAATACGATAGGAATGTGGCTGGTAGCAAGCTGGTTACGCAGCTCGCGCGTCATCTGTATTCCATCTTTTTCTGGCATCATGACATCGCTGATAATGATGTCGGGGATGAATGTGGTAGCTTTCTCCAAGCCCTCATTACCGTTTGATGCCTCTATTACCTTATAGCGTTTAGCGAAGATGCTACGCAAGAAGAAACGCATCTCAACATTATCTTCTACCAAAAGCATAGTCTGCTGGTCGTCTGCTTGAGCTTCGTTTTCGGCAGGAGTAGTGGCGGTTGTTGCTGTCGGTTCCTCGTTGCCGTTGGTTACATATATATCATCTGCCACTACAAACTCTACATTATCGTCATAGTGTTCTTTTCCCTTCTTGAAGTGTACGGTGAAGCAACTGCCTTCGCCCTCTTTACTTTCTACGTCGATGGTAGCATGGTGCATATCTACCAGCTCCTTAACCAGCGACAGACCGATACCAGAGCTGTTCTGTGCAAACAGATTGCGGTCGAGTAACGTTTCGAAGCGTACGAAAAGCGATTTGCGCTTGTTCTCTGAGATACCTATACCTTGGTCTTGCACGCCTATAGATACGGTATTCTCGTCCTCGTGTATAAACAGCTTGATGTTCTTTCCCGGATGCGTGTACTTAAAGGCGTTAGACAGTAGGTTGAATATAATCTTTTCCACCTTGTCGGTATCTATCCACAGATATAGCTGAGGCTTTTCGGTTTCGAACAAGAAATCGATGCGGTTCTCTTCGGCTATAGTCTGGAAATTCTCCATGATGCGCTGCGTAAAGCTCACTATTTCTACATGCTCTATGCGAAGCTTCATCTTGTTGTTCTGTATCTTACGGAAGTCGAGAATCTGATTTACCAATCGCAGCATACGCTGAGTGTTTCGTTCTACCACTTTCAGCGATTCGCGTACCTCATCGTTAAGGTCAGAACGGCGTAAGATGAAGTTCACCGGTCCGTCTATCAGCGTGAGCGGTGTACGAAGTTCGTGCGAGATGTTGGTAAAGAAGCGCAGCTTCATATCGGTAAGCTTTTGTTCTACAGAAACCTCGTGCTTTAATCTATAGATGATGAACAGAATGTATGTACCTATGAGCAGCATTGTCAAGAAACCGATGACGAATAGCAGGTAAGCCCACGGTGTCTCCCAGAACGACGGACGTACTGTGATGCGTAAGTCGCGTTCATTGTCTACCCATATACCGGCTCCGTTGGTAGATTTTACACGGAAAACGTAATTACCCTTGGGCAGGTTGGTGTAAGTTGCCGCACGCTGCCAGTCTACATAGTTCCAGTCTTTGTCGAATCCTTCCAGTTTGTATGCATATCGCACGTTTTCGGGGAACGACATATCGAGTGTGGCAAATTTTATGTTGATGGTATTTTGTCTGTGCGACAGCGAAATACTTTCTATTTCGTTGAGCGATTTTTTCAGTATACCATTTTCTGACGGAAGTATTTCTTCGTTCATCACCTTGAGTCGTGCCAAGAAGATAGGAGGTACGTTTGCGCTCTTGCTGATATTATCGGTTTTGAACGATACTATGCCTCGGTTAGACCCGAAGTACAAAGTGCCGTCGCTTCCGCTGGTAGCGGTGCTTTCTTCAAAGTTTATTTCGCTACCTAATTCTTGTTTCAGGTAGTTCTCAAAATTATGTCCTTTCAGTTCGAATTTGCACAATCCACTTTCGGATGCTATCCATAAGTTGTTCTTGTTATCGGCTGCCATGGATATTAGCACGTCGGATGGCAGTCCGTCTTGTATGCCGTACTTTATGAACGATGCCTCTGTGTTTTTGCCTTTGTTTTGTTTAAGTTCGTTCAGTCCACCACCGAAGGTAGCGAAGAACAAACGGTTATCTTTAGTCTGCAATATATCGTAAATGTCATTGCTGCTCAATGTTTCTGGCGAATTGCTGGCAGTGTACAGATGGAAGTTGATGTTTTCCGGGCGACTGAAATTCTCGTCGAACGAAAGCAGTCCGTTTGACGTGCCCACCCACAGGCGGCCCTGTGAGTCGCGCAGCATACGGCGTGCCTTGAGGCAACGCTCCATAGGATACCCTTTAAGGTTATTATGTGCGTTTATGAATCGGCATGAGCCGTTGGCTGTAGGCTCTAATAGATCGATACCACCACCGAATGTAACGAACCAAAGTCGTCCCTTTCCGTCTTCGCAGATATCGTATACACTGTTGTGACTCAGGCTATACACATCATTAGGATTACTAACGAACGAGTCCATGCGGTAAGAGTTGCCTTCCGCTGTGAGGCGGATAACCCCTTTTCCTTTTGTAGCTATCCATATAGTACCCTTAGAATCTTCTATAATCTTATAGGCAGAGCCGATGAAAGGAGTACCTTGACGAGTGATTTGTCCTTGTGCCGACAGATAACCAAGCGGTTTTAATGTGCCTGCTTCGTAGATAGAAATCTTTCCGTCGCGCGTGCCTGCCCAGATGCGTTTTTTAGAGTCTTCGAAAATGGCTCGTACCTTATTTGCGTTAGTATCGTCATTACAATCCTTTGGTCGTGTAAGACCGAATTCATTAAAGAAGAATGTTACTTTCTCCAATCCTTTTGAATGAGTTCCCAGCCATAAGTTGCCTTGGCGGTCTACCATCATAGAGTGCAGTTTGGTAGAGAAACGCAGTTGTGGCGTACGTATGCTGTTAAAGAAGGGTTCAAGTCTTTTGGTAAATGGGTTGAATATGCTTAATCCTCCTCCTTCAGGGTGTACCCATACATTGCCGTTGTTTGATGAGGCTATACAGAAAACTGGGTTAGAGCGGTCGGCGGCATCTTGCTCTACCTCTAACTGCTCAACGGTAAATTCTTTCTTTTCGGGTGCTATACGGATTACGCATCCCACTTTTTTTACTCCTATCCATGTGTTTCCTATAGGGTCGGGGCGTACCGCTAAAACTGGGTAGCGGTTAAAATCGAAGCTTTTGGCTGTAAGTAGCCATTCGGTTTTCTCCAGTTTTTTGTCGGTTATGGCTATACCATTTTGTCGTGTTACTATCAGCAACTTGCCGTTTTTCAGGCTCTCCATATAAAGCACTTCATCGTTAGCGTCGATGGTGTGCATGGTAAACTCTCCTGTTTTTATATCGTTTACCCAAATTCTTCCTTTATCAGAGCCGAAATAGATTTTTCCGTTTGCCTCTACAGCCGATAGGAAATTTTGTTTATCTACAGCTTTGGTCTTTTTGTTTGTGGCGAAGTATGTGCTCTGTTTATTTGTCTTAGCGTCTATGCATCTAAGTCCGTCGTCGGTAAGTACCCATTCGTGTTGGCGAGAATCGAGGAACACACGGTTTACTTTTCCGTAATTCTCGAATGTTACACAGTCTCCCGTTACTCTAACCGCTCCAGTTTCGGGCGAGAGTAACCATACGGATGAATTGTTAAGCGTATAGATACGGTCGGCGAAAAAGTCGATATCTCCTTTAGGCTTTATTTCATGAAATGCTTCTTGGCGCTTGTCGAACCTGAAGGCGCGTCCGTCATAGCTTAGGCACCACACGTTTCCGTGGCTATCCATATCTAACTTGTCCACACGGTTAGAACTCCACTGTGAATCGTTGTCTTTATGAGCCTTGTATATTCTGAATTCATACCCATCGAAACGGTTAATGCCATTCCATGTGGCAAACCATATCAATCCGTCGCTGTCTTGAATCATATCCATTATCGTATTCTGCGACAGTCCGTTTTCTTGTGTATAATGTGTAAATGTGCAATTAAGCTGTGCACGGACACCTATTACCGATAAAAAAAGTATAATGGTTAGAACGACGTTTCTTTTCATATTTGTAGCCTCTGGTTAGATTTGATAACTACAAATGTACAAAAAAATGTGTCTGTGCAAAAAAATGTGAGTTCTTTAAATAAAAAAATCCGACAGTAGCCACTTTGTGTGGTGGACTACTGTCGGCTAAATAAATATAATCGATAAATCAGCTTCAGCGTTTTATGTTTGAAAGTAATGCATTACCGTTTGCTATAGGGTTCCATCCGTCATTGCCTTTCAGTACATCTTCGGGCGAATAGCCGGCAATGCTTTTCAGCTGTTTGCCGTACGAAACTCGCTGTTTAGTATCAGCTCCGTCGCCTGTATTCTTATATTCGGCAAAGAATACGGTCTTTTCGTTTGCCGGATTTCTCCAGTTGTCCCATCCTGCCGGTAGGATATGTTTACCTAACTGACACTGGATGTAGACTACTTGCGCATAAGGGCGCCAAGGACGAGACAAGTAAACCGATTTCGTTTCGGGTGCTGCGGTGAGGCGGCAGTTCCAGAATACATATCCGTATTTTTTGCCTTTGTCGGTGGCAGGGGCGGTTACATATCCATCGCCTACGCTGTGTATCTCGCAGTTGCGGAATACGGCGGTAGACCATCCGAAGATGAAATCGACAGTACCTTCTACGTAGCAATCCTCATAATACTGACGGCTCTCTTTGCCATAAGTGTAGAGCGTATCTTGATTGCCAATGAAGCGGCAATGCTTGAAATATACACGGTCGCCTTCAATAAAGCACGCTACTGCTTGACCCACTCTACCTGCTGTGTTGGCGAAAGTAATGTTCTCTGCATAGAAGTCGGGTGCATAGATATATGCTGTAGATGATCCAGAAGTAGACATCTCATCGCCAAGTGCGTTGAGCTTCTTAGCGTAACCGTCGTTGGTGATGACAGCTCCTTCTTCGCCTATCATTGAAACATTTATCTTTGATGCAGGGACAATGATCTTTTCCTTATACTCACCGCTGCGAACCAAGATGGTAGTGCGTTTGTTCTTGCGGAAATCGGGTACAGCATTGATGGCTTCTTGTACGGTAAAGAAATCGCCACTTCCGTCTTTGGCTACTACATAGTCATAATGGCGTACTTCTTTAGCAAGTTCGGGGAAGTGTGAAGCCAAAGAATCGGCTGCCAACGACGCTACTCTGCGTGCACCAAACACGTTGAGGTGAGTATTGTCTTGTCTGCCTTTAGGACATGCAGGTGATACGCCTTCGGGAATCCACATGAAAAGTTTTTTTGAGCCTTCTACTCCGTAGCTTTCTACCAATTGGCGGGTAGCATCATTCAAATCGATGAAGCAAACCTTCATTTCGCATGCCACGTTGCGTGGTGAGTCGAGGTATTTTCCGTGGGTATCTACCAGTTTATCGCCTTCTTCTACAGCGGTGCTTTTTTCAGAGCGAACATCGTCGGCTGCTATGGCATTAGCGTTTTCTCCGAAATTGCGTCGAACTATAGAGTTGAACAAAACGGGAATACCTCCTTTGCTGCGAGTTTCGGTTACGAACTTACGCAGATTGGCATCGAAAGTTGTACCGGGGTCGGTATGACGTTTCTCGTCGGCTTTCTCGTCGTTATGTCCGAATTGGATAAGCACGTAGTCGCCCGGACGAATACGGTCGAGCACCTCTTGCCATCTGCCTTCATCAATAAAGCTCTTAGAACTGCGTCCGTTTACGGCATGATTTTCTACACGGATATTTTCAGAAAAGAATCCGCCTAATACGTGTCCCCATCCGCGTTCTTGGTTGCCTGCGTCGAGCGACTTATTGGCCATGGTAGAGTCGCCAATCATGAATACGGTTACTACATTATCGGCTTTGAAAGCGGAGAGCAGCAGTACTGCTACCGCCATAAGTAAGAATTTCAGTTTATGAATCATAGTAATCAAATCTAATAAAGTGTTTATGGTATAAGAGCCACCCTTACATCAGTATGTACTGTATGTCTGGATGGCTCTTCTTCTAAAGAAATCTAAGTTTTAGATGAGAATTCTTGTTTTTACTTCAACCAGCGTGGGTCGCCTACTTGGTTGTCCTTCAAGTCTTGAGACTGAACGGTGAAGTCGCCGTTAGCAGCGTCAGTAAACTGAGGGTCGAGTTCGGTTGCCACAGAACTGTAGTCGTCTTTGTACAAGTTACTCCACAAGTTAGGACAGTTGAAGTAGTAGTTGTTAGCGTATGTAGCTGTAGCTTTCATCTTATCGCTTCTTCCCCATACACCAGAGTTACCGTTCTGTGGTGATTCCAATCCGATACCGTAGAACAAGCAGTTTTCTACATTGAGAGTATTACCTTTAGCCAAGCTGAACAAACCACGGTTGTCTTTGTGATCCAAAGTCGAGACTTTGTACAGAGTACAGTTCTTCATGGTGAATGCTGTAGGTACTTCTATACGGATGAAAGTACGCTGTACGTTAGTGATGGTAGACTTTGTAATAGTTACCGAAGTAAGATTACCATTACGGACATCGATTACACCGTCGCCACTACCACCGATGTTAGAAATGATACATTCGTTTATTGTGATAGTTCCAAATTTACCACCAGCGTTGCTGTAAATCATATTGTTCTTAGTATTCTTGATTTCACAGCCTTCAAGTGTCAAGCTACCCAATGAACCTCCCTTAGCTTCGAGGAAGTTACCGTAATTGTTTTCTACATCGAATATGATGTTGCTCATGCTGAATGAAGCTACGTCACTGTTGAAGATGAAGCGTCCGCCAGAGATAGTAGGCTTATTAGTAGGATCGATAGAAGTCAATGAGATAGACTTAGTCAACTCGAAGTCTTCTGTCAATGTGTATGAGCTACCCAACAATACAAATGCGTCACCGTCTTTTGCTTTAGCGAGTTCTTCTGCCAAGTTAGCGCCTTCATCTATAGGAAGCATATCGCCTGTATCGATACGAGTCTTGAAGTTTACAGTACCGCGTGTAACGTTTCCACGTTTCATTACGACTTGGTATTGAGTATCTTGAGTCAATTCTTCGAGTGTAATATAACCGTTTTCTACGTCTGTGCTTGTAACAGTATAGTTAATTGTAGCAGCCGATTCGTTAGTAGTAGGAGTAGCAGTAACAGTGTTACCGGCATCGGTGCTAGTCATCATACCGTCAGTCCAGCGAATGATAGCCGAGTTATGAGTGATTTCGTCAGCGTTTACAGCAGTGAAGATTTGTTCTGCATCGGTAGTAATAGTTAAACCTACCCATTTAGAGTCATTGATGCCTTCGCCTACAGCCTTAACCTGTACATAATAATCTGTTTCGCCCAGCAAGCCAGCCTTTACAGTGTAAGTGTCTGTGTTGATACCTTCTTGAGTAAAGACAGGAGTACCTTCGGCTGTTTCGCCTTGGTATACTTCTACTGTATAGCTTGTAGCCTTATCCATAGCATCCCATGAAAGTTCCAAGTTCACGCTGTTGCGTACACGTACAGACAAGTTAGTCGGTGACAGAACTCTGCTCAACTCAAGTGAGTGTACAGGGTCGATGTCGCTGCATGAAGAAATTACGCCTCCAGCCATCAATAATGCTGCCATGTAGGCAACTGGCAATATATGCTTTTTCATACTTTCAATCTTTAGTTTTTCACATTATTAATTATTATACCAGTCATAATTCTTCAATTCTGGATTGGCATCCAAATTGTACTGGAATATCGGCCAATACATGTACATATCAGGATCGCGGGTATAAATAGATTCAATCTTAGAAGCTTTCAGGGTCTTTTCGCTAATCCATTCTTTCTTTTCGCCATTGTTATCAGTCCACTGTTCGTATTCGGCAGGAGCGTCGTTTTTGTCTTTTTGACCTTTGTTCAATCCCCAGATTTGGATAGCTGCATTGGCGTGTGTCTTCTTGTCGGCTCCGTCAGTAAAGTCGGTCATTTTGAAGAATACAAATCCGCTGAGTTCGGTATAATCTCCATCCAATTTACTGAGCTGAGTCATCTTTTCTTTAGCCAATTCGAGGTTGGCTTTAAGTTTGCCCCAACGTACCAAGTCGTTTTTACGAATCATTTCGCCTGCGAATTCGAAACCACGTTCTTTTTCGATAGCCAGCTGCATTGCTTCTTTAGTAGTAAGTTTGGCTACGTATGTGTCAACCTTTTCTGCCCAGTCTGCTTGTGCGAATGCACGCTGACGGATTTGTTTCAGATAAGGAGCTGCTGCACTTGCACCATTCAGGTAGTTCTCTACTTCGGCACGCATCAATATTACATCTGCATAACGCATGTAGATTTTGTTGATACCATCGTCAGAGCTGCTGATTTTACGGCTCATCCATTCGTAACGGATTTTACCGAAGTACCAAGTGCTTACGTTCTTGTTCCGGATGTTCTGTACGCCCTTAGTCCAGTCGTAAGGAATACAAGTAATATCACGACGGAGGTCTTTTTCATCGTAGTCGAAGTACAAGTAAGGCAACGGACCAATGTTACCGCCCTGCTTAGCGCCCACAAAGTCGTCGGTAGTGGTGTGCTTGATAGCGAAGTCGTAAGCCATACGTCCACGTGCTGACGGTTCGTTAGCAAACGGTATTTCCCAAAGAGATTCGCCACCAGCGTCTATAACATCCTGGCAGTTGTTCTTAAATACTGTTTCAAATTTAGATTCCAATTTAACGTAACGTCCTTCTTGATCCATAACATCCTTACAAGCCTGCAAAGCGATAGGGTAGAGAACTTCTTTAGACAGTTCAGGGTCGTTACTTGTGCGTACTGTTCCGTCGGCGCGGAGAGCAGAACCTGCAGCGTATAAGCAAGTACGTGCCAACAATCCTTTTACGAATACCTTGTTGATGCGTTCTACTGTCTTGGTATCTTCTATTTCGTTAGGCCATGCTACCATATCCTGTGCTTCGCGAAGGTCGGCGATAATTTGTTTGTAGATAATATCGCGGTCGGTACGAGGCAAGTTCACTGTTTCCGGAGTGATAGGCTCGAAACGTGCCGGAACATCTCCCCATGTAGTGATAAGGTCTACGTAAGCTATAGCACGGAGGGTAAGAGCTTCACCGTAAAGCTGACGAAGGCGAGCGTCGCTACTCAATTCAGCATATTGTTTGAGTCCGGCAATTGCCAAGTTGGCTTTTTCTATACCAGAGTAAATGTTAGACCAAGGTTCTTTGGCATCAGCAATGTTTAACTGTCCGTTGCCCGGCAATACATTATAAGTAGCCATGTTAGCCTTGTCGTCTCCTTTATCTGAGCCGTTGAACCATTCTACGTCGGTATTCAAGCCGTAGTATGATGTGAAACGTGCACGATAATTCTGTTCACCGTAGTAGGTATATATATTATATACAGTACCTTTTGCCAAATCGTAGATAGAGAAGATGTTCTTGTCATCGAGCGAAGATGGCGACTTGGTGTCGAGGAAGTTATCTCCGCAAGAAGTAAGGAAAGCACCTCCTACCATAGACATTGCTATCAGTGATTTATATATTTTTGTTTTCATAAATAATCTATGTCTTAATCTTTAATTAAAAGTTCAAGTTCAATCCAATTACAAACTGACGGCTCTTAGGATAAGCAGAGTAGTCAACACCCGGAGTCATAGCTGTTTTGGTTCTAGTAGAAACTTCAGGGTCGAAGCCAGAGTAGCCAGTGATGCAGAACAGGTTATATCCTGTCATGTAGAAGCGGAGGCTATTTACTCCAACTTTCTTAGTGAGGTTAGCTGGCAATGTGTAACCCAATGTAAGAGTGCTAAGACGCAAGAATGAACCGTCTTCTATAGCCCAGTCTGTCAGGGTGTTCCACTTCATCAACGGCGACCACATTGTAGTGTTGGCGTTCATTGCAGCCAGTTCTTCAGGATCATTGCTGATAGTACCGTCTGCGCGGAGGTTAGTCCAACGTTGACCGTCTGCCATGATGTCTATCAAGTTACGGTATTTAGAGTTCTGTCCTGCAGTGGTGTATTCAATCTTGTTAGCATTGTATACGTCGTTGCCAATGCTGTAAGTGAAGTTAGCTGCGAGGTCGAATCCGTAAACGCGAGCGTTGAATCCGAAACCACCAGTTGCTTTCGGGTTAGTATCGCCGATGATGGTGCGGTCTTTGGTAGTGATCTTGTTGTCTTCGCTACCGTCGATGTTCTTCAGTTTGAGTGAACCCGGACGAACGAACTTGTCGCCGATTACAGCTGATGCATCAGCTACGCCTTCTTTCAAGATCCATCTCTTTGAAGACGAGTCGTATCCTTCGAAGTCGCTAACTTCGTAACGGCCATCGCTTACGTATCCGTAAATCTGACCGATAGGAGAGCCCGGACGAACTACGAAGTCTGAACCGATTTCTGAAGAAGCCCAGTTAGATGCTGCTGAGTATTCTTCCAAACCACCCAATGTCTTGACGTTGTTCTTGTTGAAACCAATGTTTCCGTTTACAGTGAAACCGAAGTTCTTTTTGTTTATAGCATTCCAAGTAAGAGAAACTTCGAAACCTTTGTTTTCTGTTTCACCCAAGTTACGCCATTGGTATGCATATCCTGTACCTGATACAGGGAATTCAATCAAAAGGTCTTTAGTAGTATTCCAATAGTATTCTACCGATCCGTTCAATTTACCACCAAGGATAGTGAAGTCAAGACCAAGGTTACGTGTATGAGTGGTTTCCCAAGTCAAATCTGGGTTGTACATGTACGAACCAGTTGTCCAGTAGCTTTTTACGAAGTTGATCCATCCTAAAGCTGTTCCTGAACCTGCCGACCAGATAGGGCTGGTCTTGTCGCTGTCGATAGCGTTGTTACCTGCGGTACCGTAGCTAAGACGGAGTTTCAAGTCGTCCAACCAAGAGTTGGTTTTCTGCATGAATTTCTCAGAAGAGATACGCCATGCTACTGCTACTGATGGGAAGAATCCCCAACGGTTGTCTTCTGCAAACTTTGAAGAACCATCGGCACGGAATGTAGCGCTTACCAAATATTTGCTCTGATAGTCATAGTTAATACGACCGAAGTATGACAACAAGTTATCATCGGCGTTAGTATACTTATTAGTATTGTAAGCTGTACCCTGACTAGTCAGTGAGAATGCCTGATCTGCATTGAACTGTTTAGGGAAGTAGCGAATTTCGTCGGTATCATTATTAGATTTAGTAGATACGATTTCCTGACCAACCAAAATATCCAAGTGATGATCTTTGTTCTTCAGCAACTTATCGAAGTTGTAGCTCAATGTATTAGCGTTGCGGAATGTTTCACGGTCTTTGCTGTTGAATGTTACTATAGGCTGTTCGTTACCGTTGATACGTGAGTTGTAAGTACTTACACCATAGAAACGTTTGTCTTTGCTGGTGTACTGCTGCAAACCGAATTCAGTCTTGAACTTCAAGTTCTTGATGATTTCCCAAGTAAAGCTACCGTTGTAGTCGAATGTTTTACGAGACTGACGGCGGTCGTTATCCCATACTGATGTAACAGGGTGGGTAAGACTCATATCAGGGTCGTATCCTTCTTCCAGTGTTCCGAAGTTGAACGGAGGATAAACCATAACGTTCTTCATACGAGAGTCGGCAGAAGAAACTTCTTTCTTAGATTCGTTGGCACCTGCACCGTTGATGTCTGTATCAGAGTAACGTGCAGAGAAGTCGATTGTGATATTCTTAACCGGCTTGTAGTTCATCTTCAAGCTCAAGTTATCGCGCTTAAAGTCAGAGCCAATCATGATGGCTTTATCGTCCATGTGAGCGTAGTTGAAAGTGAATTTCATCTTATCGCTACCACCGCTGATGCTCAAGTTATGGTTGAATGTATGTCCTGTACGACCGAATACCTGATCTTGCCAGTTATTTGCTTCAACATCGTTGTACAAGTCCATATCCTGATAGTTTCCGAACATCTTGGTATAATCGTCAGGGTTAATCTTAGTTTGGTCGTTGCTCTGCAACATAGACTTCTCATACTGCCATTTTACATAGTCGGCACTGCTTAAAGTGTTAAGTTGCTTAGCCATTTTCTTCCAGCTATAGTATGCATTGTAGCTTACGCTTACCTTTCCTTCTTTTCCGCTTTTAGTTGTAACGAGGATAACACCGTTGGCACCACGAGAACCGTAGATGGCTGTTGATGATGCGTCTTTCAATACGGTCATGTCTTCAATTTCTGATGCTGGGATATCCGAGATAGATTCTACAGGGAAACCGTCTACGATGAACAACGGTGCATTGTCGCCTGTAATAGAGCCACCACCACGGACACGGATTTTCATGTCGGCATCGGGTGAACCTTCTGTTGTAGTAATTTGCACACCCGCCATCTTACCTGTCAAGGCTTCGGTCGCCGAAGCAACCGGAACAGCTGCGAGGCTTTCAGAGTTTACTGTAGCTACAGAACCGGTCAAGTCTTTTTTCTTTACCGAACCGTAACCGATTACTACTACTTCTTCAAGGGTTTTTGAGTCTTCCTTCAAGATGATGTCTACTGTCTTAAGGTTGCCTACTTTTACTTCTTGTGTCACGAAACCGATGTAAGTGACAACTAATACATCCGAGTTCTTAACGCCCGAGATGCTGTACATACCGTCAAGGTCTGTGATGGATCCATTAGTAGTTCCCTTCACCAATACATTGACACCAATCATAGGCTCGCCTGTAGCGTCTTTAACGACACCACTAACTGTTCGTCCTTGTGCAAAAACAAGAATACACAACATTGACAACAACACTGTTGAGCACAATCTTCTAAAAAACGTCTGCTGATTCATACGTGTTTTGGTTGTTAGATTTGAACTTAATAAAAGGTTGTTAGTTACTTTTATAAATTATTACACACTTATCTATTTACGCATTTCTGCGATTGCAAAAATGCCGCTTTTATTCTCCTTCGATGTGTAAATTTTACTTTTTTATGTAGAAATATTCTGCATGCAATTTTTTAATTCTGCCGTGCCAAATCCTTATAGTGTTGTAACAGAGATTATTTGACTATTTATGTTGATAAAACAGTAAAGGCAACCATTCAGAATAACGCTAAATAGTGTTTTTCTGAATGGTTGCCTTTACGTATTAATTGTATGTAGAGCCTCAGTAACTAAAATCCTAGTCTTTTGAACTCACTCTCAAAGTTGGGAGTGAAGATTCCTTTGCCTATATTCTGGCGGATGTCATCCAAATCCCAGAAACGTCCTCCGTCGAGTTCGTCGGATGGAGAGATGGTATCGTCTATCGTGGCGCGAAAACTGAAGACAAGTTCCTTTTCGCGTTCCGACTCGAATACATAATGTGTGAGACGCTCGGGGTTAAAGTCGGTTATGCCCAACTCTTCTCTTGCTTCACGGTTAAGTGCGATGTCAATGCTTTCGCCCAAATCTACATGTCCTCCTACAGAAGTATCCCATTTCCCCGGTTGGATGTCTTTCCATTCCGGTCGTTTCTGTAGGTACAACTCTCCTTTACTGTTGAACACGTGCAAGTGAACTACCGGATGCAATAACTTGCTTCCGTTATGACATTCACCTCGTGTTGCGGCTCCGGTAATGTTTCCTTCTTCGTCTACTATAGGAAACATTTCTTCGTTATTGTCTGCTATCATTTAGACTCTCTTAATTTTTCGTCTATGGCGGCAATTTTCTTAGTCACCAGTTCCATGTCACCTTTCAGACGTTCTATTTTACGCTGAATATCCTGTACCAAAGAATTGCCTTTCTTTGATGCTGATGTCAGGAATCCCAAGTTGTTCTCGTAGGTCTGGATATCGTTCTTTAGTCCTTCGTAAGTACGAACCAACTTTTCGCGGTCGCGATACAAATTGTTTCCGTTACTTAAGTTAGACTTGAATGAAGAAAGCTTCTTTTCAGATGCCGTGATGTTAAGTTTAGCGAACAGACGGTCTACTGTAGAGTGGAAATCATTATAAAGACGGTCTTTTTCTTTAAACGGAACATGACCTATGCCATTCCATTCCTTTATAAGTCCACGAATCTTATCTGCTACAGATTCATCTTCGTTTCCTGCTTTTTCTATTTCATGCAGCTGACTGATAATGTTTTCTTTCTTAGCCATATTGTCTGACTCTACAGAACGCTGTGAAGAATTGGCCTTGTTTTTCTGTGCGAAGAAATGATCGCACGCTCCGATGAATCGTTTCCATACAGCATCCGAATGTTTCTTAGATACCGGGCCGATGGTTTTCCATTCTTTCTGAAGCTTAGTCAGTATCTCAGCTGTAGCTTTCCAGTCGGTGCTGTCTTTCAGCGCTTCCGCTTTTTCGCACAAAGCTTTTTTCTTCTCAAGATTTTCGGCCATGCTGTTTTTTATATCTTTATAGAAAGCAGCTTTACGTTTGAAGAACTCATCGCATGCGGCGCGGAAACGTTCGAATATCTTCACGTTCATCTTCTGCGGAGCATAACCTATGGTCTTCCATTTTGCCTGAAGAGCTAAGATCTCTTTGGTCTTGTCTTCCCAGTCGGCGAAAGTTTTGAATGTATCATACTCCATAGCTTCTGCTATCTCGCAGATAACAGTTTTTTGGTCAAGATTATTCTGTTCCTTTTCTTTCAGTTCTTCGAAGTGTTGTTGGTGACGGCGGTTGATAGCTGTAGATGCCGCTTTAAAGCGCGCCCAAATAGACTCGCGCAGTTCTTTTGCTACAGGACCGATGTTACGGAATTCCTGATGCAAGTTCTGCAACTGATGGAAAGCTGATACCACATCATCTTCGGCTGCAAGTTTCTCCGCAGCTTCGCATAATTTAGTCTTTTGTTCCAAGTTCTTCTTGAAATCGTATTCACGGAACTCATTGTTCAGCTTCACCATATCATAGAACTTCTCAGTATAGAGCTGATATGATTTCCAGAGTTCGTTTACTTTTCCTATAGGAACTTGTTTAATGTCATTCCATTGCTGCTGCAGCTCCTTGAACTCATTATATATTTTACCTGTATCGTCAGAGTTTTCGATAAGGTCTTTCATTTTATCCAATATCTGGAGCTTCTTAGCCAAGTTATCTTCTTTTTCTCTTTCGGCTTCTGCTGCCATTTCGCTGCGTTTCTCTTTGATGGAACTCATGATTTCTTTGAACTTGTTTTCCAGTGGGTCTGCTGCTGGTACAAATTCTTCGGGTTTTCCGCCTTGTTCTTCAAATGCTTTACGTGCTGCCTCTTGTTCTGCTTTATGCAACTTGTAGAAAGTCTGTTTCAACAAGTCGATTTCTTGCTTGTCGGCATTGCAAGCGTCATTGTCAATTTCAGACAGTCTTTCTATGACTTCTTCTTTGGTTTGTTTAGGTGCATAAGCAGCTTTTTCTGTAGTTTCTACAGTGGGTACCGAAGCTTCTGCAATATTTTCTACAGGTGCTTCAGTTAGCGGGCGATTGGTTTCATTTACTTCCATCGTATTTAGATTTTAAAGAATATATCTTTGTTTCTTTAACTATAGATTACAAATTAAGAGAAATAAAATGAATTTTCATATTATTTTGCTAATTTTTTAGCTTTCGCTCTGAATTTACTATAGTTTGTCGAGGCGTTGTGTTATACAGATTTAGCTTATTTTTTATCTGCGTTTAAACGCTCTTCTATGAATGACATTATGTTATCGGTATCGTCTGGATGGAACCAGGTGATGTCTGTGTCTCTTTTAAACCAGGTGACTTGCTTACGCGAGTAGATGCGTGAGTTTTGTTTGATTTTCTCGATGGCGAATGGCAGTTCCCATTCTCCGTCGAGGTATTTGAACATCTCTTTATACCCTACGGTGTTTAGCGAGTTGAGGTTTTTATATTGGTATACGCTTTTGGCTTCTTCAAGCAGACCGTCTTCCATCATGATGTCTACACGTTTGTTTATGCGTGCATACAGTTCTTCGCGCTCTCGTCTTAATCCTACTTTTATGATATTGAATGGGCGTTCCTTGGTCTGACTGGTGCGGAATGAAGTATATGCTTGTCCGGTCATGTAGCATATCTCTAATGCATGAATCACTCGCTTGTGGTTCTTCTTATCGACTATATCGTAATATTCGGGGTCGAGTATCTTCAGTTCCGCGCATAATCTTTCCAGTCCCACGTTTTCGTAATGCTGCATTAGTGTCTTTCGCGTTTCTTCGTCAACGGTAGGAATGTCGTCTATCCCTTTACATACGGCATCTACATACATCATCGAACCTCCGGTAAGCACTATTACGCTGTGTCGTTTGAATAGCTCATCCAGTTTCTTCATCACTTCCGCTTCGTATTGGGCGGCGCTGTAGTAGTCTGTAAGTTGAAGTGTTCCTACAAAATGATGCTTTACCCGTGCCAGTTGTTCTGGGGTAGGGGCGGCTGTACCAATCTTCAAGTCGGCATACAGCTGTCTTGAGTCGGCCGAGATGATTTCGGTATTATAATGTTCTGCTATGTTTAGGCTCAGGTCAGTCTTTCCGATACCTGTAGGACCAATTAAGACGATAAGAGTTGGTTTGCTGTTCATGTCTTAAACAGGAAAGATAAAGAGGTTATATGTAGTGGTGTAAAAAACACGACGCGAGTTATTCGGATTGTGCCGCATGAAATCGTTGTCGAACTCATCCGGTTTTTCCGTATAATCCGCGTCGTTTATTTATTTCGCTTTCGGGCTATATCAATAGCGGTCGTCGTCGTAAGGATTACCGCCGTCGCTCATTTCGTAACCTTCGTCGTCGAGCTCGTCGATATTGTATTCTTGGTCGCCGTAGAAGTCTTCTCCAAGGTCGAGTGATGTGTTGTTAGCCATTTGCTCTTCAAAGTCGATTGTCTGCTGCGGAGGATTACCTTCCTTGCGTGAGCATATAGCGTGCTCCAAGTCCTTACCGGTTATGATTTCCGACAATTCGATAAAGAATACACGTTCTGCCAATGGGTCGAACACGTAGATAAGTTTCTGTTTCTCATCTTCAACCAGTTCGCTCAGCGGTGTATCTTTCATTACGAAAGAATCCTCTTCCGAACTACTGTTGCCCATATCTTCCAGAGTTACTTCGATTTCTTTTTCCCAATCGTCGTCACAAATGAAGAACGATGTCATTTGGTCATCTTTGTATCCGGTACTTTTCAGTATCGCTTCATGAAAGTCGAAAAATGATGCTTCAGAGTCGATTTTGATTTCTCTCAAGAAATCATCAACTTCATCGGATATAATTCTAAATTTGTATACCATAATATTTTAGTTTCTAAAAATATAGTCGGGTTGTTATTATCGTAAAATACCTCTCTGTGATTTTTCGATGAACGAAAGTATGTACTCTATTTCCGGAGTGATGGTAACTTCTTCTCTTACTTGTTTCAGAGCGTCGCTTACATTCTTTCCGCTGTTATAGATGATACGGTACGTATTGTGAATGCTTTCTATCAGTTCGTTAGAGAAACCACGGCGTCTCAGTCCGATGATATTGATACCGCAATATGCTATCGGTTCTCTTCCGGCGATGATATACGGCGGAATGTCTTTGCTGAAACGGCTACCACCCTGAATCATTACATATCCTCCTACATGGCAGAACTGATGCATCAGTACATTTGCGCTGACTATGGCGTTGTCATCGATAACTACTTCACCGGCCATCTTGGTAGAGTTACCGATGATACAGTTGTTGCCAACAAAAGTATCGTGAGCTACGTGCACACCCTCCATAAGCAGGTTGTTATCGCCTACTACGGTCTTTCCTTTGGCAGCGGTTCCGCGGTTAATAGTTACGTTTTCGCGTATAGTGTTGTTATTACCAATTTCGGCTGTTGTTTCTTCGCCTTTAAATTTCAAGTCTTGCGGAATTGCTCCGATTACAGCACCAGGGAAAATACGGTTATTGTTACCTATTCTTGAGCCGTACAAGATGTTTACATTAGGCATAATCTGATTGTTGTCGCCAATGACTACATTCTTGTCGATATATACGAATGGGCCTATCTCAACGTTATTTCCTATCTGTGCTTCTGGATGTATGTACGCTAATGGGCTTATCATGTTCTTATTTGTTTTTTACGATTTGTGCCATAAATTCGGCTTCACAAACTATCTTTTCGCCTACGAAGACATAACCTCTCATTGTAGAGATGCCTCGACGTATCGGGTCGATGAGTTCTACTCTGAAAATCAGTGTGTCTCCCGGCACTACTTTCTGACGGAACTTCACATTGTCTATCTTCAGGAAGTAAGTAGAGTATTTATCAGGATCAGTCAGCGAGTTCAGAACCAATAAACCTCCTACTTGTGCCATAGCTTCTACTTGCAGTACGCCCGGCATAACGGGTTCTTGCGGGAAGTGTCCCTGGAAGAAAGGCTCGTTAGAGGTTACGTTCTTTACCCCTACTATGTAGTTGGCACCGATGGCGATAACTTTATCTACCAACTGGAATGGATAGCGATGAGGCAACAACTCACGGATGCGGTTAACGTCCATGATAGGAGCTTCGTTGCAGTTGTATACAGGAGCCTGAATTTCGTGCAGTCTTATTTCCTTGCGAATCTGGCGTGCGAACTTGTTGTTGATGGTATGTCCCGGGCGAGTAGCGATGATACGTCCCTTGATAGGCTTACCAATCAAAGCCAAGTCGCCGATGATGTCAAGCAGTTTATGACGTGCCGGTTCGTTAGGCCATACCAATGGAATATGGTTGATGTAACCAAGCTGGTTAGCGTCCATATGAGGTACCCCCATTACGTCGGCCAACTTGTCGAAGTTGTCTTGAGTCATCTGCTTTTCGTAGATAACGATAGCGTTATCCAAGTCACCGCCCTTGATGAGGCCAGCGTTAAGCAGCGGTTCTATTTCTCTTACGAATACGAAAGTACGAGCTGATGCCACCTCTTTAGGAAAATCTTCCATATTCTCAAGAGTAGCATACTGGTTGGTTAATATCTTTGAGTCGTAAGATATAAGAGTATTCACACAGAACTTATCATCAGGCAGCACGATGATAGATGAGCCTGTTGCTTCGTCGCGGAATTCTATTTTCGATTTGATGATATAATAATCCTTTGGAGCAGCCTGTTCTTCTATACCTACACGGTCTATACATTCTACATATGCTTTAGCGCTACCGTCAAGGATAGGAAGTTCCGGACCGTTTACTTGTATCAAGCAGTTGTCTATGCCAGCAGCATAAAGGGCAGCCATAGCGTGTTCTACTGTGCTGACTTTTACCCCGTTCTTTGCTAAAACAGTTCCACGAGTCGTGTCGACTACGTTCTCGGCCACTGCATCGATAATCGGTTGATCATCTAAGTCGATACGTTGTATTTTGTATCCGTGATGCTCAGGGGCAGGATTGAAAGTGACAGTCAGTCTTACCCCGGTGTGGAGTCCTTTACCGTTCAGTGTGAAACTGCCTTTTAGTGTCTGTTGTTTCAACATGGGTTTATTTATTTAGTTGTTTTTTTAATTCTTCTAATTCCTTCTGCATGCGGTTCATTTCGGTATACATTTCGGGCAATTTCTTAAATACAGCCGATGAACGAGCGAAGAGTTTCGGGTCGATAGCTGGATAGCCCATCAATGTCTGGCCCGATTTGGTGTTTCCGGGGATACCCGATTGTGCGCCAACGTTAACATGGTCGCCCACCTTGATGTGTCCTGCTACTCCCACTTGTCCGCCGAACATACACCATTCACCTATCTTAGCCGAGCCGGCTACGCCAGTCTGCGATGCCATTACGGTGTGGCTTCCTATTTCTACGTTGTGAGCAATCTGGATAAGATTGTCCAGCTTAACACCTTTGTGTATTACGGTAGCTCCCATGGTAGCACGGTCGATGCAAGCGTTTGCACCGATTTCCACGTTGTCTTCCAAAATAACGATACCGATTTGAGGAATTTTCTCATAACCTTCGGGCGACGGAGCAAAACCGAATCCGTCGGCACCAATTACGGTTCCTGCATGTATTATACAGTTATTGCCTATGCGGCAGTCGTGATAAACAGTAACGTGTGGATAAATAATCGAGTTGTTTCCCACCTTGGCGTTGCGGCCAATAGTAGCGTGCGGGTGGATACAAGCTCCGTCACCGATTACGGCTCCTGCCGCAATGCATGCGTACGGACCTACATAAACATCTTCACCTATGTGAGCGTTCTCGTCTATAGAGGCTGTAGGATGTATTCCTTTCAGCTTAGGCTTGCTCATTTCGTATAGTGTCATCAGTTTTGCAAGACTTTCGTAGGCGTTATCTACCTTTATAAGAGTAGTAGTGATTTCTTTTTCCGGTTCGAAGTCTTTATTAACTAATACTATCGAAGCTTTTGTTTCATATATGTAATGAGTGTATTTCGGATTAGCCAAGAATGAAATAGAACCAGGTATACCTTCTTCTATTTTGGCGAATGTGTGAACACTTGCATTTTCGTCACCTACAATAACTCCTTGGATATATTCTGCAATTTGCTTAGCTGAGAACTCCATAACCTCTCTAATTTTATCTTTTTTTATTTACTATTTTGTTTTTTTTTCTGTACCAATTCTTATATCAGTATTCTTAATTATGCAAATTACGTATTTTTTTTTTATATATCAGTAGAAAAACGAGAAATATTTCATATTTCTTTCAAAGTAATTCAAAACAAAAGCCGCCCTGTGCAAGGCGGCTTCCGTAAAAGTTTATATTTTACAATAGATTGTATTACAGTATAGCTTTCAATTGTTCTTCCATTTGCTGCTGAACTTTCTGTGCTTCTTCGGCTGCTCTCTGAGAGAAGTTTTCTGTCTTATCGGCGTAGATTATGGCGCGGCTTGAGTTTACTATAAGTCCACATTCCTTGGTCATACCGTATTTGCATACTTCTTCCAGTGAACCGCCTTGAGCTCCGATACCCGGAACCAGCAAGAAGTGGTTAGGAGCAATCTTACGGATGTCTTCGAACATGGCTCCTTGAGTAGCGCCTACTACGTACATCATGTTTTCATCGTTAGCCCACTGCTGAGATTTGCGCAATACCTTTTCGAAGAGGCGTTCGCCTTCGGTGTCGGTAGTCAGCTGGAAGTCGTGCGATCCTTTGTTTGATGTCAAAGCCAGTAGAATAACCCATTTGCCTTCGTAAGTAAGGAACGGAGTAACAGAGTCTTCGCCCATGTACGGAGCTACGGTTACAGAGTCGATGTTCAGTTCTTCGAAGAATGTACGAGCGTACATAGCCGAAGTGTTACCTATGTCACCGCGTTTTGCGTCGGCGATGATGAACTGATCAGGATAGTTGGTCTTGATGTATTCTACAGTCTTTTCGAAAGCTATCCATCCCTTTACGCCCATGCTTTCATAGAAAGCCAAGTTGGGTTTGTAGGCGATACAGAACGGAGCTGTAGCGTCGATGATAGCTTTGTTGAACGCAAAGATAGGATCTTCTTCTCTTAACAGATGTTCCGGAATCTTCTTGATGTCAGTGTCAAGACCTACGCAGAGAAATGATTTCTTTCTCTTTATGTTTTCGAATAATTCTTGTTTGTTCATATTGGTATGTTTTTATTAGTTTTTATTTCTTGAATAAGTAGCCAGAATAGTTCAATATCCACAGACTTTCGTCATTTCCCGTTTGCGATAAAAAGAAGCCGTTTAGCATGAACTTATTTTCTCCCGATAGGCATGGAAGTTCTACTGCGCTTTTCTTTCTGCTAAGTAGAACCAGTTTATTTAGTATTTCTGTATCGAAGTGTATCGTGTCGTCAATGTCGGCATCTTCTATCTCTAAACAGATGTCGATAGAGTTGTTTTTCAGTTCCTCTTCGGTTATCGTAGCTGTTCCGTTCACGTTATAGAATGCCGTGTATCCGTCTGGGATGTCTATCTTGCCGTTATCGTCTATATTCCATTGATATGTTCTGTTTTTTACGAATCCGTTGTCGATATTGGTAGTATCGACTTCTATTTCTTCTACAGTGTCTGTATCAAACTGACTGTAGTAATATGAATTGTACACATCGTTTCCGTCTTTCAGTATGTCCGAGTAGCAGTTTTCATTGAACCGACTGCTCAGGTAGATAAGGCGAGAGTTTATCTGTATAGCCTGCTCTTTAGGAAGGCTTGCCAAAAAGTCGATGTAATCATCTTGATTCATTGGCAGCTTTTTATTGCAGTTGGCCTTTATCTCTTTCAATACAGCATTGTGAATACTCTTCTTGGTGTAGTTGGCTACGTTAACCGGCAGTGCCGAGGTTAGCAAGAATAGCAATGCGAACGATATTGGAATCCAGTGGATGCGGCGTGCTTTGTTGATGAACAGCCCGATGCATACCACATAGAACCATCCGTTAAGTATAATAAGGTATAGGCGGTTTATGCTGACACCGTAATCTGAAATGCGTCGTATAATGCCGATGGTCATCAGCAGTAATAGCGGCAGAATCAGTACGGGCAACCACCGTGCCAATAGCTCAACTTTCTTATTCTTTTCTGCCATGCGTGTAGGGTAGAGGCAGAACTCTATGACTATACATATAGCCATAATAGCTATTGTGAGCCACGAAACCCATCCGTTTGGCAGTTGCCAATTCACTAAGATACGTATAGCGTATACATATAGTACAATCAGATAGCCTGCGGTAAGCGGCAGAAATAGATAAGCTATAATTCCGTTAAGGAATTTGTTGGCTTGCACTTCTGTATCATGCTTCTGTGCACCTTGCGGCAGTCGGCCTATAAATAGCATAAGCGATAGCCAGATGCAGCATGTTATTCCTAAGTATAGATAGCAGTCGGATGAGATGTGTAAGCCGAACAATACAGGCAGCGAAGACACCAGTAGACTGATGCTGCCGTACATTACCAAACCTAAAAACAGCGATGCCGCAAATAGGTTGAAGCTATGCAAGGCAAAGTTCCAGCTTGCTACATCGTTTTTCTCTTTAAGGAATGATAAGAAGAATACCGATATTCCTACAGTAAGCACTCCTGCGGCGTGGGCAATAGTGATTTCTGTAATAGTATTATCCAGCGCTCCGTATGCCAGGAACAGTGCGTCGGCTATCAGCAAGGCGTGTCCCGTTATCTGCGCCGTCCATCTTAGTGCCTTCCGTTTTATCTCTTCGCACCATAAGTGCAGGGTCAGAGATAACAGTGTTCCTACCGATAAGTAGTAAAGCAGAGCCGCTTGCGGCTGACTCATATGCCATTCCGATACCAAGTAAAACAAAAAAGAGGTAAGTGCAAAAATAAAACATACCGTCACCGGAAAGCGTTTCAGACAATTCTGAAACGCCTCCGATGCGGTATGAAATATTTTATCCAACCAAGGAGTTATCATAATTCGCTTTCTTTTAGTTTCTCTGCGTTTTCGGCTACTATAAGATGGTCTATGCAGTCTTGTATATCACCATCCATAAACGCCGCCAAGTTGTATATGGTATAATTAATGCGGTGGTCGGTTATACGGCCCTGCGGATAATTATAGGTTCTGATCTTTGCCGAACGGTCGCCGGTACTAACCATTGTTTTACGTTTCGAGGCAATGTCATCAATATACTTCTGGTGCTCTTTGTCGTATATAAATGTACGTAGGCGCGATAAAGCCCTTTCCTTATTCTTAGGTTGATCTCGCGTTTCGGTACACTCTATCAATATTTCCTCCACTACGCCGGTGTTAGGGTTCTTCCAATTATAGCGAAGTCGCACACCCGATTCCACTTTGTTTACGTTCTGTCCTCCGGCTCCACCACTTCGGAATGTATCCCATTTAATTTCGCCTTCGTTAATTTCCACGTCAAAAGGTTCCGCTTCGGGCAGTACCGCTACCGATGCTGCCGATGTATGCACACGTCCCTGGGTTTCTGTGGCTGGCACTCGCTGTACGCGATGTACTCCCGATTCATACTTCAGTGTACCGTACACCTTGTCTCCGGTTACAGAGCAGATTATTTCTTTGAATCCTCCTGCTGCACCTTCGTTGGCGCTCGATACCTCCAGCTTCCATCCCTTTGTTTCGCAGTATTTGCTATACATACGGAATAGGTCGCCTGCAAAGATAGCAGCCTCATCGCCTCCTGTTCCTCCACGTATTTCTAAGATAGCGTTTCGGTCGTCTTGCGGGTCGGCGGGTACAAGCAGCAGTTTTATTTCCTCTTCCAGTTCGGGTATTCTTGCTTCGTAGGCAGCGGCTTCCTTGCGTGCCAACTCCTTCATCTCCGGGTCCGGTTCGTTCATCATCATCTTGGCTTCTTCCAGTCCGTCGATGCACTGTATGTACTGCTTCCGCGCGTTCATTATGTCGCCAAGGTCTTTATATTCCTTAGTCAACTTAACGTAGCGTCTTTGGTCGGCTATTACATTCGGGTCGGTTATGAGCGTAGACACTTCTTCAAAACGTGCTACCAGTCCTTCAAGTTTCTCTAATAATGTATTATTGTCTGCCATTAATTAAGTCGATGGTTATCAATAAGTGAATTCTCCGAATTCGCTGCGGATGATAAGCTCTTTATGGTCGCTTTCTTCAATGCGTCCTACAATCTGAGCGTCGATGTTGAACGATTTAGAGATAGCGATAACTTCTTCGGCATGTTCCGGTGACAAGTAAACTTCCAGGCGATGACCCATATTGAATACCTTGTACATTTCGTCCCAGTCGGTACCGCTCTGTTCTTTGATGGTGCGGAACAATGGAGGAACAGGGAAGAGGTTGTCTTTGATGACACGGCAGTTATCGCCTACAAAGTGCAATACCTTAGTCTGAGCACCGCCAGAGCAGTGTACCATACCGTGAATCTGCGGGCGAAGTGCATCGAGCAATTTCTTGACTACCGGAGCGTAAGTACGAGTCGGTGACAATACCAACTTACCTGCGTCTATCGGGCTGCCTTTTACTTCGTCGGTCAACTTCAAGCCACCGCTGTAAACCAAGTCAGAAGGAACTGCGTGGTCAAAGCTTTCCGGATATTTTTCTGCCAGATATTTGCTGAATACATCATGACGGGCGCTGGTCAAACCGTTGCTACCCATACCGCCGTTGTATTCCTTTTCGTAAGTAGCCTGTCCGTAAGAAGCCAAACCTACAATTACGTCACCCGGACGGATATTAGCGTTGTTAATTACGTCAGCACGTTTCATACGGCAAGTCACAGTGCTGTCTACAATGATAGTACGTACCAAGTCGCCCACGTCGGCAGTTTCGCCACCTGTTGCATAAACTCCCACGCCCATTTCGCGCAGTTCTGCCAGCAACTCATCAGTACCGTTAATGATGGCCGAGATAACTTCTCCCGGAACCAACAGCTTGTTTCGTCCTATAGTAGACGATACAAGTATATTATCTACCGCACCCACACACAGCAGGTCGTCGATGTTCATAATTAAAGCATCTTGTGCGATACCTTTCCAAACAGACAAGTCGCCGGTTTCCTTCCAGTATAAATAAGCTAAAGACGATTTAGTTCCGGCGCCGTCGGCGTGCATAATGTTGCAATACTCCGGATCTCCTCCCAAGATATCGGGGATGATTTTACAGAACGCTTGCGGAAAAATACCCTTGTCAATGTTCTTAATGGCGTTATGTACATCTTCTTTCGAAGCCGATACGCCACGCTGCATGTATCGTTGGTTACTCATGATGTATATATTTTAAACAATGATGCGCAAAATTACAGTTTATTTTGCACTTATACATTATATTATCGTCAAAAAATGGTTATTCCTTCGTCCGTCAGAACGGAGATACCAGTTGCACGGCTTCACTTTCGTTGCCGCATCGGTCTACGGCTGTTATTGCCCAGTACATTTTTTCTTGCCAAGGCGATGCAGGGCAGAATGTGTATTCTGTTCCGTCAATGCGAGTCTCTATTATGTTTTCGGCCATGTTGGTATCTACCGGATAGGTGTTCGATGCGTAGATGCGGTAGTACACTCCGCCTTTCGGCATATTGTCGGTCGATGCTTTCCAACTTATTTTTACTCCTTTGTCTAAGATGTTCAGTCGGGTATCGGTAGGCATTGTTGGTGCTATGCTGTCTGCCCACGTCATAGGCGGCACCACTGCCGGCGTAGCGTAGAAGTGCTCTTGCAGTTCGTCCAACAGTCCCTTGGTATTATCCATCACAAATCGGTTCCTGAAGTATGCCTCCCCGTCGGCTTTTATGTTGCGAAGAAAATAAATCTGTCGGGCTATCTCGTCCAGTTTCCAGTCTTGCTCTTTGGGGTGAAGGAAATAAATCCCTAATCCAGGAACAATCCATCTGCCCGATTTATTCTCTTGCCAGTCGAGCGCGAAGGGGTAGAAGTTGTTCCCCTGAAAATACATCATAGGGAATAAGGCGTCGTGCATGCCGCTCTTCAGCCATAATTGCGCATCCTGGTACACCTCTTTATAAGCGTTCCATCCCGATGAAGAGTATCTTCCGGTATCATTATATTTCCCGATAGGCGAACTGCTCACCTTTACCCACGGCTTAAGTTGTTTCACCTCTGTATATAAGCGGCGCACTATGCGTGTCATATTCTCTCTGCGCCATTGGCTCAGGTCTTTCTTCTTTCCGTACTTTCTATATGACGCATGGTCGGGGAAATCTTTAGCTCTTTCCGGATAGCGAATATAGTCGAAATGTATTCCGTCCACATCGTAGCGTGATACCACTTCGTTTACTAATTTAGCCAGATAGCTGTCCGTCTTCGGGTTCCCGGGGTCAAGATACCAATTGTCTTTATAATGTATGCAGATAGACGGTTGCTTTTTTACTACCGAATTCTTTTCTAGCAACTTCACCTGTCGGTTGTTGCCTATTGGTATTGCCACCATCCACGCATGTAGCTCCATGCCGCGCTTATGGCATTCGTCTATGGCGAATTGCAGAGGGTCATATCCTGGCGAGCGTCCTTCTTTCCCTGCCAATGATTCTGTGAAAGTCTCTATGGCCGATGGATAGATTACGTCGCCTCGTACACGAGTCTGCAGTAGCACCGTGTTAAAATTGGCCGCTTTCAGTCGGTCAAGTATATCGCACAGTTCTTTCTTCTGCGCTTCTATGCCGCTCTTTGATGTAGCTTTCCGTGTGGGCCAGTCCAGTCCTCCCAATGTAGTTATCCACGATGCCCGTATTTCGTACTTTGGTGCTTGCTGTCCGTAGGCGGCAAGTAGCGGACATATTATAATGATGAGTAATGATATTAATTTTCGCATCGTAGTTTCGGGTTTTGTTTCGCAGGGCAAAAATAGATAAAAAACCGGATAAAGGGGAACTGTAACGGTGTAAATGGAGGTGTGCTATGGCTAAAAAAACAGAAGCGACGTGCGTAAACCGTCCGATAAAGTCTGATATGTACTAAAAGACTGTCCAAGAGGTGGATTATATACGATTTAAGACTTCAATTGTACGTATAAAGAGTTTTAAGCGCGTCTTAAATGCTAATATTGCACTCGGAAATAAATCCAGAGGCATACTGAAAGACATTTCAACAAGAAAAACTACAAGATTGAAAGTGTATGTCGCTATTAAAGTAGACAAAAGGTACCGGTTGGTAATCCGGGTAAATTATATAAGAGAGAGTTGATAATTGGGCAGTCGGCATACCGTTGATGGTACGTCGGCTGCGGTTTTTTTAAGACTAACCTAATACATCTAAAATATGAACAGTAAAGTTACTTCCACACTTATGTGTGCTATGACGGGAGCCGTCGCTTTGGGTGCATTGTCGTCTTGTAAGACGAAGAAAGGTGATGAAGCGCCTAAGAAGCCCATGAATATCGTATATATAATGTGCGATGACCATTCGTATCAAACCATCAGCGCATACGACCAGCGATTCATTGAGACTCCTAACATCGACCGTATCGCCAATGAAGGCGCTCGTTTTACGAATAGTTTTGTGGCTAATTCACTCAGCGGACCAAGCCGTGCCTGTATGCTGACAGGTAAGCACAGTCACGCCAACGGCTTTACCGATAATACTACTACTTTCGATGGCAATCAGCAGACATTCCCTAAGCTGCTTCGTGCTAATGGCTACCAAACAGCCATGATAGGTAAGTGGCATTTGGTTTCAGAACCTACAGGATTCGATTATTGGGATATCCTGATAGGACAGGGCCTCTATTATAATCCTACATTCATTAAGAATGGCGAAAAGATAAAGCGCGAAGGTTACGCCACCAACATCGTTACAGATTTGGCTATAGAATGGATGGATAGCATCCGCGATAAGGAGAAACCCTTCTGTCTGTTTATTCACCACAAGGCTCCGCACCGTACTTGGATGCCCGATACTTGCGACCTCGACTTGTATAACGATGTTACTTATCCTCTTCCGGAGAACTTCTATGATAAGTACGAAGGACGAATCCCGGCTTCTAAGCAGGAGATGAGTATCATTAAGGATATGGATTTGGTGTACGATTTGAAGTTGGCAGATAAGGAAAACCAGATTCATTCGTCTAAGGAGCTTGAACCTATAGGACGCAGTATGTATAATGCCCTTAACCCTGCACAGAAAGCTGCTTGGGATAAGCATTATGATCCTATCATCGCTAAGTTCAAGAAAGATAAGCTTACCGGTAAGGCGTTGGCAGAATGGAAGTATCAGCAGTATATGCATGATTATTTGCGTGTAATTCACTCGGTAGACCGTAACGTAGGTAGAGTACTGAAATACCTCGAAGAGAATAATCTGCTTGATAATACCATGATAGTCTATACTTCCGATCAAGGCTTCTACATGGGCGAACACGGATGGTTTGATAAGCGTTTTATGTACGAAGAGTCATTCCGCACACCGTTGTTGGTTCGTTTGCCTGGAGGTAAGAAAGGCGATATCGACGAGATGGTGCAGAACATCGACTACGGACCAACTATCCTTGATTTGGCTGGTGTAGAAGTACCTAAGGATATGCACGGAGTATCATTCTTGCCGTTGCTGAAAGGCGAGCATCCAGCCGATTGGCGTAAATCGCTCTACTATCATTTCTATGAGTATCCTGCCGAACATGCAGTACGCCGTCATTACGGAGTGCGTACAGACCGTTATAAACTAATTCATTTCTATAACGATATAGATTGCTGGGAACTGTACGACCTGCAAGAAGATCCTGCCGAGATGCATAACATCTTCGGTAAGCCGGGTACCGAAGAAATCACCAAGGACCTGAAAAAAGAAATGTTGCGCTTGCAAGAGCAATACGATGACCCGATACGTAACGTATATAAAGACTAATATAGTTTATTTATTATTCTTTCTGAATACCGTAGGCGTAACCCCTACGGTATTCTTAAATAACGTACTGAAGTTACGCGGGTGCTTAAAGCCCGTTCTTTCTGAAATCTCTATTACAGACAACGAAGTCTGCACAAGTAACTTGCAGGCACAATCTATTCTGCACTTCTGTATATAAGTATTCAAGCTGATATCCATAGTATCTTTCAGCTTGTTGTATAGCGTGCTTCGGCTCATGCCCATTTCCGCGGCTATGAAGTTAGCGTCCATATCCACATCGTTCAGGTGCTCGTTTATTATGCGCGTTACGCTTAATAAGAACTGCTCGTTCTTCTCTTGCGCATTACTCTTGTTTGGCGTTATCTGCAGTACAGCCGGTGCATAGCGGTTCTTTATGAGATTATGATTCAACATGATATTCTGTAATTTGATCAACAGCAAGTTCATGTCGAACGGTTTGGTGGTAAACGCCTCCGCTCCGGCATTATACGCCTGCTCAGCGTTATAGTCGTCTACGCACGATGTTATCAATACTATGGGCAGATGACTCAGTTCAGGCTTCTCCTTTATATATTTACACAGCTCCAGTCCGTTCATGCGCGGCAACTTTATCTCGCTTATAATAAGCTGCGGCACGTGCGTGGTGAGTAGCGGTATTACCTCCATGCCGTCGTGCGCTTCGTATACGTTGTCGAACAGTACCTGTAAGTTCTCGGCCATGTACAGACAGAAATCAGGATCGCTATCTACCAGTAGCACAGAGTTGAACCTATGCTCTATGGTGGGCAGATGCGTGTTGGTTTCGTTGCCTCCGGTAATGTCGAGTGATTCATTTATATACGCTTGCGGCACCGACGCTATACTTTCCGCCTGTTGGTTGTACGGAAGCGTAAAGAAGAATGTAGCTCCCGGCCCTTCGTTATTATTGTACGCCCCTATGCGTCCTCCTTGCAGATAAATCAGCTGCTTGGCATACGATAGTCCTATCCCTGCTCCCTGATTCTGGTATCTTCCCTGGTAGAATCGGGTGAACAAGTTCGATATGTCATTTTCATCCAGACCTACGCCTTCATCTTTTATGGCGATGCGTAGAAACTTTTCGTCTTCTGTTTTCTCTATCTCCGTGGTTACGGTCACAGTAGTATTTTCTGGGCTGAACTTATAGGCGTTACTCAGTAAGTTATGAATGATAATCTCGCATTGTATTTGGTCGAAAAGTAATTCCTCCACATCGGGCGACGGGATGAACTGCAGTGTGATGCCTCGCAGTGAGAATTCATCTCTGAAACTGTTTAGTACGTCTTTCAGCCATTCATTGGGATGTGCAGTCGATAGATGGAGAATGTTTTTCCCCATTTCCATCTTTCGCAGGTTAAGTATCATATTTACGATGGTCTTCATCTTACGTGCCTGCTGAAAAGCCTTATACACGTTTTCTCGGGTGCCCTGAGGTAATAATTTACTGTCCGCCAGTTGCTTTAGAGGCGTATATATAAGCGTTAGCGGCGTGCGTAGCTCGTGGTTTATATTTATAAGCGCACGTACCTTATCTTTATAAATCTGCCGCTCTTTTTCTTGAAGGTTACGCTTTATGTAGTAGCTATGTAGCTTGAAACAAACTACTATTACCGCTATTGTAAATAGCAGGCACAGCGTGGTAAACCACCCTTGTCTCCACCATGGCGGGCTTACTTCTAACTTCAGCAGTATCTGTTCTTCGCACCACGTGCCGTTTGGCAGCGTGCACTGTGCGGTAAGCATATACTTTCCCGGTGCAAGTGAGTATACGGTAAAATGCGGGTGTGCCGTCTCGGTAACGTTGTTCTCTACACCGTTTATGAAAAAACGGTACATTCTGGGTTGCATTATATTATCGCCTTGTAGCAACGGATGTATCTGTATCGGAGCGAATTGATAAGGCAACTTAATTACATCTCCCGGTTCGGAGTACGATATCTGCTCACCTTGGTGCAACTCTATTATCGGGAAGCTTACGTGCGCTATCTTTTTGGTATGTACCTGTGCGGCGTTTATGCGTACCAGTCCGCCGGTGCCGCCCATGTACACATTCCCGTTGCCGCTCAATAACGTAGGCTTCGCCAGAAAGTCGTTAGGCATTACTCCGTCCATTTCCGTATATAGCATAAAGTGCTTCAGCTGTGGGTTGTATGCGTATATACCGCTCATTGATCCCATCCATACGGTGCCGTCGTTGCCTGCTATAAGCGATGTTATGATGTCATTCTTGTCTGGCAGGAGTATATATTCCATATATCCCTTATTAAGGTCGTGGCACTCCATTCCTTCGGTTGTAGATACCCATAGTTTGCCGTCCTTACCCACCTCTGCCGCCAGCATCTGTTTGGCCTCCATGTGTATAATGCTCTTGAACTCATCTGTTTTAGGGTTGTGCATGAATATATTTTCGCGGTCAAATAGCACGTCATATCCGTTGTATGTTCCTATCGGAGTCCAAGAAGATCTTGTTTCGAAATCTGGTTGTAGGTGCGTAAGTCGTCGGCTTGCTGGCGAGTATCTGTATGTTACCTTTCCCGACATTTCTATATCTCCGTTTTGTGTGGTCCACAGATTAACTGGTACTCCTAAGTCTTTCATTTCTTGTTCGGCTGTAGGGTTTGGCAGAACGAAAGGTGTTAGCGTTCCGCTCTTCTTGTTGAACCGGAAGAGTCCTTTCTGATAGCAAGATACCAGCAGCTCTTGTTCCGATAGCGGACAGATTGAAACTATCTTTTCATTGAATGTAGCAGGGTAGTGTGTAAATTTCTGTGTTTTCTGGTCGTAGCTGTTTACGCCTCCTCCGTCGGTACCTATCCAGATACGTCCGTCGGTGTCTTCCCACAGACAAAGCGTACACTTGGCAGATAGTCCGGCAGTCTTTCTCCAGGCGGCTTTCATGTAAGTGGTCATGAATCCGCTTTCTATGTTAAGCACTCCTTCGTGAACTGTTCCTACCCAGATGTTTTCATTGCTTGGACAAAGGCACGCTATCGAGCTTGCCGGAAATTGGTCCGACAGGCGATTAGAAAATACCTGCATACGGTTAGTTTCTGGCCATATTACCTGTAAACCTCCTCCGTCCGAAGCGAACCATATAGTATTATCCCATTCAGCCATCTGTATTACGGCGTCATTGTACATAGCCGAGTTCTTAGAGTTGTATTCATGTAGCAGACGGTAGTTCTGGTCGAAACATTTCACCCCTTTTCCGTAGTGCGACAACCAGAGTCGTCCTTGCGAGTCGCGCAGCATGCAGAATGCTTTTTCGTCTTCGGGTAGTGGCGACTTAATCACCTTGCCTTGCTTTAAGTCTACCAGCTGTATCTTTTGGGCGTTATCGGTAATTAGTATAGAGTCTTTCCCTATTACTATGGCTGCCGTAAGTTGGCAGTGCGGCATTACTATGTGGTTTACCTCTTTCAGTCTTTTGCTGTCGTAAACCAGAAGCGTATCCTTGGCCGATATCAGCAGGCGGTCGTTATACGGAAGTACGAACCGTGTTTTCAGAGGCTTGCCGTTTCTGTTCATTACTTTAAGCGAGTCCTCTCTCATATCGTAGTGGCATAGGCCTTCGGTAGTGCATATCCAGATTCGGTTTTGCTGGTCGGCCGATTGAAAAAAGACATATTGTCGGTCGTTGCTCATCGGGGCGGGGAAGTGGTATCTCCTTATTCTCTCTCCGTTGTAGCGGAACAGTCCGGTTGGAGTGCCTATCCATAATGAGCCATAGCTGTCTTTATGTAGAGATGTTATAGATGCGGGTATTCCATCTTCTATCGATAACTGCTTGTATTGATAATACGGATGGTTGTCTATGGCCTGTTTCGATGAGTTGTCGGCCGAGGCGCATACTGGTATTACCGTGCAGATTAGGATTAGAAGTATTATTACACACATGGTTGTTATGACTTTGAGTAGACAAATTTAATTAAAATTATCCGTATCAGCTTACTTATTGCTGGAAATTCTTGATGCTGCGCTATAATAATAAATGCGTAGGTTAGCGTTTTTCGTGCTTTTGAAAGATGTTTTATTAGGTGCTAATGACTATGAAAACAGTGATTCATAAACCAAATTTTATTTTATGTCGATGTATGGCGGTTTATCGTTTTGTGTTCATGGTTATATATTGTGTATCAGATGATTACATTGTTTTTATGTCCGATTAGAACAATTACGCACAATGCAAAATGTCCGATTAGAACATATTTCTGTCCGATTAGCACAAGAGGCGAATTAAGTATATGGGTAATTTTGAGACAACAAGAAAACCTAATTGCTATGATGAAAACAGATAATAACATAAGGCATGACGGACAGCGACGCAAGACCGGTGATGCTCAGCAGTTTCTTGAAGACCGCACTGAGCTACTCGATACAATCCGCGAGATGATTAATGTAGAGATGGATAGGCGTGGCGCTTGTATTAGGGGCAGAACGATGTACGGCAAGCCGCCCCCCGAGCCTAAACCACGTAAGCTATCGTTCTTACAGTGGATAAAGAGTTTGTTTTAACACGCCCGATTACAATATAATATAAACATAAAATTTATAAACTATGAAAACAAGACGAACCAAACCGCTCATTTTGCTATTCAGTGGCAGATGGGCACGTATAGTGCTAGGCGTATTGTTTACAGCGTTTGCCGTGATAGGTGCTGAGGCGCAGACGGCGGGCGATGATGTGGCAGTGCCGCCGCGCGATACCAACCAGGAGCTGCGCACACGCACATGGAGCATATACGCTCAGGGCGGACTGTCGTGGGCTAACGGTGTGTGGTATCAGAATTTCGATGCCAAGAATAGTTACAGGCAGTCGCCCGCTGTAGGCGGTGGCATAGATTTTACCATCCGTCCGTGGGTACGCGTTGGTGCCGACTATATCTGGTCGCGCTATCGCCGTGAACAGCGTTTCTCCGAACTCGATACCAAGTCTGCCTTGTCTAAGACTTACGGTAACTATGTAGTCAATACTCACAACGTAAAGCTGGGTGCCCAGTTCAACTTCATGGAGTTCTGGCCCGCGCGTAAGGCTCAGTGGTTTAACGTATGGTTAGGTACAGGGCTTGGCGGCACATTTGCCCGTGGCAACGAGTACGGCATTTGGATAGGAACCACCAAGACCGAGAACGGCACCACGACTCCCATCTTTGGCGATGTAAATGTCAGCAACGACGCTACGGTAACCATAACCGGAAACGTGGCAACCGCCAACCGTAACGAAGATTTCGACCGTCTCTTTATCCCTGCTACCCTTCACATTGAAGCCGATGTAAGTCGCCGCTTCACGGTAGGCTTAAAGGGCGAGTTCGACTGGCTTCTCAACCGTAAGGAAGTTGCCCCCAAGCATCTTATCTACGCCATGGCTACCGTTCGCTACAACTTTGTAAAGAGCGGTGCACGTAAGCAGCGCGAGTTTTACGGTGGCGAGCTTTCGTCGCTCAACGACCGCGTGAACAACCTTCGCCAGCAGGCCGATGCCGAAAAGGCACGCGCCGACCGCGAGGCAGCCCTCCGCCAGAGAGCCGAGCAGGACAACAACGAACTGCAGCGCCAGCTTACCGACTGCGAGAAGAGCAAGAAGAATGTCGAGCCAGTTACACACTACGTACAGTTCGCTCATAACAGCTCTTACATGAGTCGTGAAGAAACAGACCGTCTTCGTTCGTTCGCCCAGAGCGTAAAGGGACAGAAGCTCTCCATCCTTGCCGAGGCAAGCACTCCGGGTACCGCAGAGTATAACCAGGCCATCTCTGAACGCCGCCTTAAACGAGTGGTGAAACTGCTCCTTAAAGAAGGATTCGCTCCCGAAGACCTCCATCCGCAGACTGCCATCGGTGCACAGAACGGCAAGAAGACAGCCGAAGGAAGAAGAGTTACTATAACAGTAAAACAGTAAATAAGTCGAAGAATATGAAAAATAAAAAATATACGACTATGAGAACATTCAAATCAATTTTGTTGGCAGGTACTATGCTGCTTGCTACACCGGCGTTCTTTAGTTCATGTCAGGAGAACGCTCCAGAATTAGACTATGAGATGAAAGTCACCGTGGTCAACGACTTCACCAAGGTGGTAGAAGCCATTAATCAGAGTAACATAAGCAACGAGCAGGCCATTAAGAAAATCACTGCTGCCATCGATAATATGAAGGGCGACCAGACAGATAAACTTCAGGCTATTGTTGCTGCCCTTACCAGTGTAAACAACACCCTCGAAACCCAACTTAATGTTCTTGCGGCTGCTATGCAGTCAATGAACCTTGAATTGCCGGCTAAGGTGGAGCTTATCTCTACGGCTGTCAAGAATAGACCTAATTACAATGATAAGCTTGAAGCTGTAAAAACTGCCTTTGAGAACATTAACCCCAATTCGCAGCTCGAAACTTTAAATACCCTTCTTGATAAATATGGCAAAAACTTCACTGACAAACTCTCTGCTATCTCAGGATGGTTCATGGTAGTTGGGAACGGAAATGGCAGTTTGGATCTTATAAAAACGGCTATCGAGTCTTTAGGTGGCTACGGCGGCAAGCTTGACGCTATCAATACACAGATGACAGCCCTGCTGCAGGCTCTTGAGAGCGGCAATATGAGCGAAAAGGAAGCTTTGGCAAGTATAGCCAAGAATATTAAGGATTTAGAGTTTAATGCCGGCGTAGGTGTACCTAAGGAAACCATGGAGTATGTAGACCTCGGTTTGCCAAGCGGTATAAAGTGGGCAAAATGCGACCTTGGCGAAACCGTTCCTGAAGCGTGTGGCTTGAGTTTCTCTTGGGGTGAAACTTGGTATAAGAGTCAAGCTTTCGAGGATAGTTATTACTTTAATAACGGAAAATGGGGAGAATTCTTTAAGTACAATACCGCTGGAGCAAATCCCGTTACCCTCGATAAAGAGGATGATGTCGCCTTTCTACGACTTGGAGAAGGATGGAGAATACCTACTTGGGCAGATGTGCTGGAATTGTACGAAAACTGTACGATTACAGAGGCTAGTCTCAATGGAGTTCTGGGTGTGATGTTTATATCTAAAAAGAACAACAACTACATCTTCTTAGCATATAACAAGCTTAGCGGCGGCCATTCTATAATAATCAAGCGATGGACAAATACATTGTCAAATGATAATGCTGCATTTGCTGCTATTTTAGCTTTGAAAAAATCTGACAATGGAAGTGTTGGTATGGCGGATGATACTTACAATAAAAGGTATACTATCTTACCAATTCGTCCGGTTTACTTAAAATAGCTTTTTAGTAGTATTAGGAGATTAAACCATATCAACTCCTCTTCCTCACGTAGTGAGAGGGGCGGTATATACGTCACACCATAGTGGTTATGGTGTTCCCAGCTATTAGGTTTGTTAAACAATGGGTAGCAGAGGTTTCCAGCCTCTGCTACTTTTTTAAAAAAAGAACGCCTAAAAAAGCAAGAGATAGCAGAATGATGCTTTTGTTTTGAGTTTCAAGTGGTTGTGGCTGTCGTTGGCTTTAAGAGGCATAGACGAGGGAAAGCGAAAAACGCAGATTGATGAAATAAAACGCTTTCAAATCATTACCTCGCAGAAACGCCCTAATAAGCATTTATCGTAAAGCATCAATTCGCCAACAAGTTGTTGGTGAATTATATACTATTGTAGATTCGTCAAGCGGTGCTTGACGAATTGGTTCGTCTGTGAGTTTGAATTGGTCAAGCATTGCTTGGCCAATTTGTAATTTGCTGAACATCAGGTAAAAAGAGCGCATGTTCTTTATGCTTGTCAGTCCGAATCCCCTACCGTATTCTTCAGTAAGGGTTTGGGAGGCCAATTCGATGACATGTTTGCCATATTTCGCACGTTAAAACAGAAAACTACGAGTTCATTACACTCTTTCGTTCTCGTCCGTAATCAAATCCTTGAGGTCAACTTCTAAATAGCTCATTTTAAGCTATCCTACAGATTTTAGCGTAATTTTTACTAAAAAACGTCCTCAGAGCATGTTCTGGATGGGGTGAAAAAACATTGCGGTGAAAAAATAAAAGAATACGATTGGTTAGTCTGCAATATGCGAATTGCAGTATTGCAATATGCGAACCGTTTTTTACGTTTCGCATTCTTTTTGTCGATACGTTATAGCGTGGTTTCTTGTGTTGGCTGTTTTATTTATGATAGCAAAAAAACTACGGATCTAATCCGGATAAACTTGAGTTTTTGCGTTCTATATATATGGGGCGCATCAATTGCAACGTTCCGGAAATATATTTCAAGTATTCATTTAAATCCGTATATTTGCATAACAAAAAAGAATTTGGGAAATGGCTGATGGATATTGCCAAGTATATGGCTACGGCCTTATTGTTGTCTTCTGCTTTCGGAGACATGGAAAATCCATTGGTCGTTATTTCTGTTATTATCGCAACAGCATCGACACTTGTTTTCGGGCTGGTGCTTGTTAAGGACAAAAAAGAAGAGAAGGAGGTTTGATTATGGGAGCAATCATTATGTCTGTACTCGTTTCGGTAATAGCAGTCGTAGGGTTTATCTACTTCACTTACCAAGATAAGAAAGAAGCGTTGAAGGGAAAGAAACAATAATTGATATAATTATAGGAACAATAGCTGTTTCAATATTTGTAACTGTAGTGTCTAATTGTACCGAAGAATAATATATACCGTATATATTTTATATATCATATATATTTTGTATTTTTGTGTAAAACTTAGAAGTATGGAAGCGGTAATTATACATAAGAAGAAGATTATTGACCTGAAGGAAGATACCTTTAAGGCTCTTTCGGTAATGGCAGCCAAACAGGGTACAAACCTAAAACACCTTATTGAAAACCTACTCGATAAGGCGGCGGAAGAATATGATGAAAGCGAGACCTACCGTTATCTGTCAGAAAACTATCCTGACGGAAAAGTTATGTTGAATAAGGAGGAACGCAAAGATTTTATGAACTGGTTGGGAGTTGCTGAGAAATGAGGGTAGAATTTTCAAAGGAGTTTGAAAAGGCAGTTCGCAAACTCTCTGGCAAAATGCTTGATTCTGTGCGTCAAGCAGTGCAGGAAGTAATAAATGCAGAATGCATTGATGAGCTTACGGATTGTAAAAAATTGGTGGACTATGAGTTTATCTACCGTTTGAGAATAGGTAGTTATCGTGCTTTCTTTTGCTTTCATGTACAGATAAAAGATGATTGTGTGAATTTTCTTTATCTTATATCTAGGGGACAGGCATACGACAGAAAAATGCAGAATAACCTGCAAAGAAAAGATAAGTGAGCTGCTAACCATACCTCTACACGGTGTCTCACACTATAAGAGCTAATACACTCAAAAAAAACATTGCCGTTACATGCTAATTTATTACTTTTGTAGCAATACAAAAAACAAATATTATCATGATAACATTTACCATAGCGCTGGTTGCGCTAATCCTTGGCTATATAGTATATGGCCGCTACGTCAACACAAAACTATTTATCCCCGACGAAACAAGAAAAACTCCGGCACTGACCATGACCGATGGAGTAGATTTCATTCCTCTGCCCACATGGAAAATCTTTATGATTCAGTTCCTTAACATTGCAGGACTGGGCCCTATCTTCGGAGCCATCATGGGAGCGCAGTTCGGAACAGCATCTTATCTTTGGATTGTATTCGGAACAATATTCGCCGGAGCGGTGCACGATTTCCTCTCCGGAACACTGTCACTGCGTAACGGCGGAGAGAGTCTTCCGCAGATAATAGGACGCTACCTGGGCGGACGCACACAGAAAGTGGCGTGCGTATTCACCGTATTGCTTATGATACTGGTGGGCGCGGTATTCGTTTCAGGCCCCGCAGAACTGCTGGCTGGCATGACTCCCGACTCTATGAACGTATATTTCTGGGTAACCGTAATATTCATTTACTACGTATTGGCAACCATGCTTCCGGTCGACAAGATTATCGGACGCGTATATCCGCTCTTTGCCTTCGCCCTGCTGTTTATGGCAGTCGGCATATTGGTGATGCTATACGTAAAGAACCCCGATCTGCCCGAAATGTGGAACGGCTTTGGTACCAAATACGAAAAGAACCCCATCTTCCCGATGATGTTCATCTCAATAGCCTGCGGAGCCATCAGCGGATTCCACGCTACACAGTCGCCATTGATGGCGCGTTGCATCACCAACGAGAAACACTGTCGCCCTATCTTCTACGGAGCTATGGTGACCGAAGGTGTGGTAGCGCTGATTTGGGCTGCCGCGGCAACATACTTCTTCCACGAAAACGGAACCGTGGATGAGGCTACAGGCATAGCCTATTCGGGCGCAAGGGTAGCTACCGATATCTCGAAAGACTGGTTAGGCACATTCGGAGGCATCTTGGCAATATTGGGTATAGTAGCGGCACCTATCACCAGCGGCGATACTGCACTACGCTCGGCACGACTCATTGTTGCCGACTTCCTTCACATAGGACAGAAGAAGATTCGTCCGCGCCTTATCATCAGTCTTCCTATCTTCCTGCTCACCATAGCACTGCTGGTATGGAGCTTTGGCGATGCCGAAGGATTCAAGGTGATATGGCGATACTTCGCCTGGTGTAACCAGACCCTCTCTGTATTCACACTATGGGCGCTGACCGTATGGTTGGTACGCGAGCACAAGAACTACTTCGTTACGCTGATACCAGCCCTGTTTATGACATGCGTATGCTCAACCTACATATTCATTGCTCCAGAAGGCTTGGCGTTGTCGCCCATGGTGGCATATCCGGCAGGAGCCGCTTGTGTGCTGATAGCCATAGTGTGGTTTGTGGCATGGTTTAAGAAACGCTAATTATCAACCAACTCTGATTATCAACTTTATAACTTATATAATATATGAAGAAAATTGTATTTGCAGTCTTGGCTTGTCTGAGCCTTGGCACAGTAATACTCTCGCCGGTACGTGCTGCCGATAAGGTGGAATGGAAAAAGGTGAACGGTGTAGAGGTACCCATACCGCCTAGTGTGCATCCGCGTTTGTATCTGCGCTCGTCGGATATACCGGAGCTGAGAGAGAGACTGAAGAACCCTGAGATACAAAAGACTATTGCCAAGATTAAGAAGTTGGGCGTAGACCGCACTCCAGAAGAAGAAGCTAAGGCACCAGACAGATCTGGATTCAGATATTATGCCGAGAATCGTGGAGTGACTAGCCGTGTGCAATTGGAAGCACTCGATTATCTGCTGAACAAGAAGAAGAGCGTGGCACGAAAAGCCATCGTGGCAATGCTCGACACGCTGCGTAATACCAACTATGGCAAGAAAGGAGACTTATCGCGCGCCAGCGGTCAGATGCTGATGTGTGGCGCCATGGTGTACGACTGGTGTTACGATCAGATGAAAGATTCTGAAAAGAAAGCATATATCAACGAGTTTGTACGTATCTCTAAGACGATGGAATGCGGTTATCCGCCTAAGAATACGGAGCCTATAGCCGGACACTCGTCAGAATGGATGGTGATGAGAGATATGCTCTCGGCAGCTATCGCCATTTACGATGAGTTCCCAGAGATGTACAATAACGTGATGACGATGCTGTGCAGAGACTATATCCCGGTGCGCAACTATGTGTATGCCGGACATAACTATCATCAGGGTACCAGCTACGCCAACGTTCGTTTCAGTAATGACTTGTTCTCGCTTTGGATTCTGGATAGAATGGGAGCGGGAGCGGTGTACGACCCAGCACAGCAGTTCGTGATGTACGACTTCCTCTACAGACGTCGCCCCGACGGAATGGTATTGCCTGCCGGCGACGTGAACCCGGGCATAGGCGGCTCTTACGGACTACCCGCAATGCTGGCGTACAGCTATTACAAAGACCCGTACTTAGCTTACGAGTATAAGCGTAACACCAAGATAGACAATCATTGCCTTATATTCGACGTGCTGTGGAGAGACTACACTATAGAACCTAAGAGCCCTGAGACACTGCCGCTCACTAAATACTCTGGCACTCCTTTCGGATGGATGATAGCTCGCACAGGATGGGACAAAAACAGCGTGATAGCAGAGATGAAGATTAACGAGCACTTTGTAGGAAACCATCAGCACATGGATGGCGGTGCTTTCCAGATTTATTATAAAGGTCCGTTGGCTATAGACGCAGGTGCTTATCACGGAACTTCTGGCGGTTATAATAGTCCGCACAACAAGAACTTCTTTAAACGTACAGTAGCCCACAACTCGTTGCTGGTGTTCGACCCGAACGAGAAATTCGCCAGCTGGAACTACGGAGGAACGGATAAAACCGAGTTTGCCGATAATGACGGCGGACAAAGAATGCCGGGCGACAGATGGGAAACTTGCCGTTCGTTTGCCGACTTGCTGAGCGATGAATATACTACAGGACAGGTGTTGGCACACGGCATAGGCGGTGACTACATGGCTCCCGAATATTCGTACCTTAGCGGAGATATCACAAAGGCGTATTCTGATAAGGTGAAGGAAGTGAAACGCTCGTTCGTATTCCTGAATCTGAAATCGGAGAAAGTGCCGGCAGCCATGGTGGTGTTCGATAAGGTGGTATCTAAGAATCCGGAATTCAAGAAACACTGGTTGCTTCACAGTATAGAAGAACCTAAGATAAGCGAAAACGGAATTATCATAAAGAGAACCAAAGACGGCGACTCTGGTATGCTGAGCAATACCGTATTGCTTCCGGCTAAGGAAAACCTCGATATGCAGGTGATAGGCGGTAAAGGAAAAGAGTTCTGGGTGAACGGAACCAACTACGCCAATGCGCCTCAGGCTGGCCGACCCGACCCACGCAACGAACGTGGCGAATGGAGGGTGGAGGTATCGCCATCAGCTCCTGCCAACGAAGATTATTTCCTTAACGTAATACAAGTGGCTGATAATAACTGCAACGAACTGCACAAGGCAAGTCTGCTGAAAGGTGAGAACCTGGTAGGCGCCGTGATAGCCGACCGCATAGTAACCTTCAGCAAAAACGGTGAAACTATAAACGGAAAGGCGGAAATGGATGTGCAGGGCAACGGAACATTCAAATTCGTGATGACTGACATGAAGCCCGGAACATGGCAGGTGAAGAAAGACGGAAAGATCTTCATCCCGTATAAATGGGTAGGTACTGAAGACGGCGTATTGTCGTTCGAGGGCGGCAGCGGACATTACGAGTTCTTTAGATAATGTAATAGATGTAGGTAAAAGCGGACAGTTATTATTAAAGATGTAACTTTTGGCATTGAGGAACTTTGCTTACATTTGTCGCAATGAATTACCTATACTATTAACAACGAAAACATTGAATGATGAAGAAGCTATTGTTTATAATTGTCCTGCTTTTGGGATGTATGCAGGCAAATGCACAGTTTGAGGCAGGAAAATGGTATGTAAATACATCGCTCACAGGATTAGACTTATCGCATAGCAAGTACGAAGGAACTAATATCGGATTTGCGATAGACGGCGGTACGTTTATAGCCGATAATCTGTCTATATTGCTCGACTTTAAGGGTAAGTATGTAGAAAACGGTTTCGACGAGACAACGGTTGGTGCCGGAGTGAGATATTATTTCGACAGCTGCGGCGTTTACTGCGGATTGGGATGCGCATATAAGCATCTGTCGGACGGTGACGCAAAAGAGAACCTGTTCTGCATGAGTCCCGAAGTGGGATATGCCTTTTTCTTGAGTCGCACGGTAACCATAGAACCGGCTGTGTATTACGATATCAGCTTCCGCAAGTGCTCAGACTTCAGTAAGTTGGGATTTAAAATCGGTTTCGGATTTTATTTCTGACCCTGAGTTTATATAAGATACGTCTTATTAAATAGTATATCGAGTGTATAACATCAAGTTAGATGGGTGTTATACACTCGCTTTTTATTATCTTTTCACTTGATTGTATTATCTTTGCAAAAGTTTTATAAAATATCATCATGAAAGGAAAACACTTGTTGGCTGCCGTAGTCTTGGCGGGAGCTGCTCTAAGTGCCTCGGCACAGAAAAAAGATTTTGGTTACAAATTCTACGGTCAAGTACGCACAGACTTATATTATAACACACGGTCGAACTCGGAAACAGTGGACGGATTGTTCTACATGTATCCGCTCGACAAGAAACTCGACCCTCAAGGCAATGATTTGAACGATGCCGCTAACAGCAATCTCTACTGTTTGTATAGCCGCTTGAGTATAGATGTAACGGGTCCGAAGCTGGGCAAGGCTAAGACTTCGGCTAAGATAGAAATCGACTTCCGTGGTTCTGGATCGACCTATTCGGTATGTCGTCTGCGTCAGGCATACATCAACTTCGACTGGGGACAATCGTCTGTGTTGGTGGGTCAGACTTGGAACCCATTGTATGGCGATGTATCTCCAGAGATACTTAACCTTAATCAAGGTGCTCCGTATCAGCCGTTCGGACGTGCTCCGCAGTTGCGTTATCGTTTTATGAAGAAACACTTTATGCTTACAGCAACGGCGTTGTGGCAGTCGCAGTATCTCTCTGTAGGACCTAAGACTAACATTGCTGGAGAAACGGCTACTCAGAAGAGCATAGAATTCATTAAGCGTAACAATATTCCCGAGTTTTATTTGGGTATGGATTATAAATCGCTTGAGTTGACAGCCGGAGCCGGAGTGCACGTGGGTTCTATAACTCCGCGTACGCAGTCTGTATACGAAGGTAAGACTTATAAGGTAAGCGAGCGTGTAGCAGGCGTATCGGCAGAAGCTCACTTTAAGTATCGTAAAAACAATCTGATGTTGGCTGGTAAGACTTTGCTCGGAACCAATCTTACCCAGACTTGTACGGTAGGCGGATACGGAATTACTTCTATCGATAAAGTTACAGGCGAGCAGGAATACGCTCCGCTGCGTACTTCTTCTACTTGGGTGAATGCTTCGTACGGAAAGAAATGGCGTCCGGCTGTATTCTTCGGTTATCTGAAGAACCTTGGTGCAACCAATGAGGTATTAGACGGTAAAGTATTGGGTACAGGAACTACACTCGACAAGCTCGCTACCGCCACTGCAGAGTTTACTTACAACGTTCCCAACTGGAAATTGGGTGTAGAGTACATGTACTGCAACGCTTGGTACGGCGATGAGTTCAATGCCAAGCACAAAGCTACAAGTTGCCACTCGGTAAATAACCACCGCCTGGTATTCACAGCACTGTTCCAGTTCTGATAACTGAATGTTTGTAATGTTATAAAATCGGCTTTTTTATCCAATAATTACGCTGTAGTGGATAAAAAAGCCGTTTTTTATCCATTACGATGCGGTTTAGTGGATAAAAAACGGGAAATTCAATTCTGTTTTGGGAGATGAACCTCACAGAAGGAGTTAGTATCGTAATCTGATTTGCGTATCGATAAAGTATAAATTTCCGTCGATGCCATAGAGTACATTATTAGGTACAGCATCAAATACTTCATAATCTGAATTGTGAAATTCGTCGTAATAGTCCATTTCAAAACCTAAAGCTTGCATGTGGGCGGCTATTTCATCTTCCGTAGCTTCACGTTCTGCTAATATATATGGTTGTATGAGAACAGCGCAGAATTCCTGTTGACTATTATAAGCGAAACCTATCATTTGATATGGTACATTACTAAAGAATCTGTTATGCGCTGTAATGCGGATGAAGAAGTTCTCTAAATCATCGCCAGCGTACTCAAAGTTGTTTAGTTTGATGACTATCTCGTCTTTATCTCCTGTATAAACTTCGTTCTCTCCTCCTTTACTGAGGAACTCAACATTTAAATCAGTGAGTGAAATCCATAGTTTTTTTGCATTTGCAAACTTTATGAGTTCTTCTGTTTGTTCTCTCTTATAGCCCTCTGTTGGTTCAGTTTCTCCTGCTGTTTTCTTTTGTCTTCTAATGATACTGGCTGCTTGCTCCAAGAGACTATTGATTGACGAGTACGTTCTATCCATTCTTTGTGAAATTCATTGATGTATTCCATAATAGGGTAATTATGAGTTTTAACAAAGGTAATAATTTGTTGTTTAATAACCATGTTTTCTTTTAACTATAAACAAAAAATCCCCATAACCATTACGGTTACAGGGATTTATATATTTAGTGATATACTAAATTACTTGTTCAAAGCCAAAGCTACGTTTACAGCACAAGCTACTGTACAACCTACCATCGGGTTGTTACCGATACCCAAGAATCCCATCATTTCTACGTGAGCAGGAACTGATGAAGAACCAGCGAACTGAGCGTCAGAGTGCATACGACCCATAGTATCTGTCATACCATAAGAAGCAGGACCTGCAGCCATGTTATCTGGGTGCAATGTACGACCTGTACCACCACCTGATGCTACAGAGAAGTAAGGCTTACCAGCCAATACACGTTCTTTCTTGTAAGTACCTGCTACCGGATGCTGGAAGCGAGTAGGGTTAGTAGAGTTACCTGTGATAGATACGTCTACGTTTTCGTGCCACATGATAGCTACACCTTCGCGAACATCGTCAGCACCGTAGCATTTAACCTTAGCGCGAGGACCGTCAGAGTACGGAGTTTCGTTAACGATGTTCAAGTCGCCAGTATAGTAATCGAACTTAGTCTGTACGTAAGTAAAGCCATTGATACGAGAGATGATCATAGCAGCGTCCTTACCCAAACCGTTCAAGATACAACGCAACGGGTTCTTACGAACTTTGTTAGCCATTTCAGCGATTTTGATAGCACCTTCGGCAGCAGCGAATGATTCGTGACCAGCCAAGAATGCGAAGCACTGAGTTTCTTCGCGGAGCAAACGAGCAGCCAAGTTACCGTGACCGATACCAACCTTACGGTCGTCAGCTACAGAACCCGGGATACAGAATGCCTGAAGACCCAAACCGATAGCTTCAGCAGCGTCAGCGGCGTTTTTGCAACCTTTCTTCAATGCAATAGCAGTACCTACTACGTAAGCCCATTTTGCATTTTCGAAACAGATCATCTGAGTATCTTCGCAAGTTTTATAAGGATCCAAACCAGCAGCGTCGCAAATAGCGTTTGCTTCTTCAATGTCTTTGATACCGTTTTCGTTCAAGGCAGCGATAATCTGCTTGATACGGCGATCCTGACTTTCAAATTTTACTTCTCTAATCATATTATGGGTCCTCCTTATTATTCTTTACGTGGGTCAATAGATTTAACAACTCCCTGCTCAGGTTTAGTACGTCCATAAGTACCTGTTACGCTCTTCAAAGCTTCGTCTGCAGGAACACCTTTCTTGATAGCGTCCATGAACTTGCCCATGTGAACGAATTCGTATCCGCAAACCTGGTCGTCCTTGTCGAGGAACATCTTAGTGATGTAACCTTCAGTCAACTGCAAGTAGCGAGTACCTTTCAGTTTAGTACCGTACAAAGTACCCATCTGGCTGATAAGACCCTTACCCAAGTCTTCCAAACCTGCACCTACGATAAGACCGCCTTCTGAGAAAGCCGACTGAGTACGTCCGTATACAATCTGCAGGAACAGTTCGCGCATTGCTGTGTTGATAGCGTCGCAAACCAAGTCAGTATTCAAAGCTTCGAGGATTGTTTTGCCCGGAAGGATTTCTGAAGCCATAGCTGCAGAGTGAGTCATACCAGAGCAACCGATTGTTTCAACCAAACATTCTTCGATAACACCTTCTTTAACGTTAAGTGTAAGCTTACATGCACCCTGCTGAGGAGCACACCATCCCACACCGTGTGTTAAACCTGAAATGTCTTTGATTTCTTTTGCTTGAATCCATTTTCCTTCTTCAGGAATAGGAGCCGGACCGTGATTAGGTCCTTTAGCGACACAACACATGTGTTCTACTTCCTGTGAATAAGTCATATTCTTTACGTTTTATTTGAGTAAAAAAATAAAATAAAATCTCCTAAACTCATTGAGACCATGGATATTCTCCATAAATTTCTACGCAAAGTTAGTTCATTTATTTAGTTCTACAATTGCTTAGAGCCATCTTTTTCTACATTTTAATGTAATTTGAACTACAAGCTTTTGTTTTGCAAACTCAGCATGTCAATTACGTATAATTGTAGTTTTTTGTTTTCGTAAAACAGAAGAAATAGCTACATTTGTGGCCGTTGTAAGACTATATGTCTCTGAATATTAAATGAATGATTTATGAGTGAACAGAAAATTGTGATTGCCGATGCCGATTTGCGTAAGGGTGCAGAGGCTGGAATGGATGAATTCTTGAAAGTCTTTACTGATGCGTACATAGCAGCTACGGGCGGCGTTATTAATGCTGAGACTATGCCTCTGCTAAATGGAATGCAGCATACGTTGCTGGGCTATCATTTTTTCAGAGAAGAGATAAACGAAGGGGGCTTCATTCAGCTCATTCAGAATGGCTACGGACCGTATTTCTTCTTGAATCCGTTTGCCAAGGCAGTCCGCCTGATGGGGGCGAAGGATTTTTCCAAGCTTATTTATGAGGCAAAGAATATATATGATGCCAACCGCGCCGATTTGGAAAAGGATTGTACCGATGATGAGTTTATGGCCATGTACGAGCAGTATGAGGCTTTCGACGATTTGGAGGAGCAGTTCATGGATATGGAAGAAGAGGTTACAGAAGTGATTGCACGCTACGTGGACGAGCATCTTGAAGAATTTGCGGAAATAAAATAAAAAAAATGCCTGCGGCGTGCAGTATTCTGTAGCGGATGGCATTTATCTTTTGAAATCGGTTAATTCGGATAATAACATAACTAAATTAATAATATGAAAAGAATGAAATTTGCAGCTTTGGCTTTGGCCTTGATTTCTATGGTGGGACTCTCTTCTTGCTTGGACGGAAGCGGTAACAGCACAGGAACAGTATATAGTATTATGAAAGTGAACCAGACTTATGGTAGTGTTTACTTCACTACTCCGGGTAGCGACGTTAAGTATGTGCCGAGTAATACTCTGAATCTTACTACAAACTCAGCATTGGCATGGGTTTATGGCGAATATAACTCTGATGAGATTTCGGCAACTTCAAAGCAGGTTCCTTTGGCTAACGTAAAATGTGATCCGTTGAAGGAAATCAGTGTAGGCGATGAAGCAAGTAACCAGTTGGTTTCTTGCGAAATTCCTGATGATGTCGTTACAAACCAGAAAGTAATGTTCTGGGGTACAACCAATGATTATTGCGTAGTGGCAATGTACTACTATGTACAGCTTGCTAACGGAAAGTTGGAGACTACAGAAATCAACAAGCACAATTTCTACGTTTACGCTAATCCGGAAGAAGATTTGAAGGATGGCGTACTGACTGTACATCTTCGTCACACTATCAATGGCTTGTCTTTGGGTGATAAGGATATTAAAGACGTGTACACTTCGCGCGTAGGTTCATACATGTACTTTAATATGAATTACTTCAAACACTTGACAGGTACCGATGGTAAGGGTGTTTCTAAGATTAAGATTGCTTATCAGAAAACATCTACTGTAACTCTTAACCCTACTGTAGCAGAAACAGTATCTGAAGAGTTCTCTCTGAATAAGGCTAACAATTAATACACAAACACACAATTATATTTAAAGCGGTTCGCCAGGCTTTCTTGAAACGAGAAAGTTAAGGCGAACCGCTTTTTTTATTGTTTCACTGAAGTGGCATCATAACTTAAAGAAACTCTTTGCCGAACGATAGCGGAAGCAGATTCTTGGTTCCGTCCATTACCAGGATGTGTTTCTTTCCGAACAGCAGAATGCGCATGGGGTGTTTAAAGCGTTGCTCAGTTTCGAGCAGCACCTGACGGCAGGCTCCGCACGGTGGGATAGGGTCGTTTACAAAATCTTCTTCATTTCGTGCGGCTATGGCTAATGCTTTCACGGCTTGGTCTGGATATTCAGAGTTGGCGTAAAACAATGTGGTGCGTTCGGCACATGTTCCCGATGGATAGGCGGCGTTCTCTTGATTGCTTCCTTTCACTATAACTCCGTTGGCAAGTAGAGCGGCGGCTCCTACCGAGAAACGTGAATAAGGAGCATAGCTATGATTAGTAGCGGCCTTAGCTGTATCTATCAGCTGGCGATCTTCTTCGCTCAACTCTTCATATTCGTATGCTACAATGTGGATGGGTACGTTTACTTCTTTCATATGTGTGTAGTATAAATAGGTTCTGTTTCTCAAATGTACGAATACGGATTTACATTGCCAATGTTTACGTATGAAATTTTCATGCGGCGATGTTTGGCGATGAGGCTTGACTGTTGATGTACAGACAAAAAAATAGGCCACCTAAAAAAGGTAGCCTATTATGAGTCATAAAAACGACTTCGAATTATCCTTGGTGGATAGCTTCAGACGGACAAACGTCTGCGCAAGTTCCACATTCAGTACACATATCAGGGTTGATAGAGTATTTATCACCTTCTGAGATTGCGCCAACCGGGCATTCATCGATACAAGTACCGCAAGCGATACAGTCGTCACTAATTACGTAAGCCATGTTTGTAAAAGTTAAGTTATTATTAGTACTAATTGATTGATGCAAAGGTATGTATTTTACTTTATTTTGTAACATCTACATTGCAATATCTCTATAATTTGTACGTTGTCTAAATAAATTGTTACTCGTTCTTATTGATTTAAAGCACGATACATTACTTGTTGTATTTGTGGGCGTATGTTGTTTTTAAGCAAATTCTTATGGTCGAACGCCGTAGGATAGGTGCGGTTGCTCAAGAATATGTAGAGCAAGTCGTTGTCGGGGTCGGCCCAGACTGCTGTTCCGGTAAATCCGGTATGTCCGAATACTGAGGCTGGTGCCTCTGGAGCGCACGGACTGGCATCTGGACGGTTGGTGTCGGGTTTGTCGAATCCTAATCCTCGGCGACTGTTCTTCGATTTCATATTGAGGAACAATTCGCAAGTGGCGCGACTCAGGTAGCGGCGGTCGCCACACATGCCTTTGTCTAGCAGCATTTGGAATAGTGTACTCAGATCGTGAGCTGTAGAGAACAGTCCAGCGTTACCCGATACTCCTCCCCATAAAGCGGCAGCTTCGTCGTTTACTTCTCCCTGCAGAGTAATTCTGCGGATATAGTCGCGTGCAGATGTAGGCACGATGTCGCTCTTGTTGAAACGCTTCGTTGGATTGTAGGCGGTGTGAGTCAGTCCCATAGGCTTATAGAATACGCTGTCTAAGTACGCATCCATACTCTTGCCCGATAATGACTCTACCATCTCTTTCAGCAGCATGAAGTTTACACAGCTGTATCGGTATGAGTGTCCTTTTACGGGAGCTTGAATTACCTTTTGGCGCATCACTTGATGGAATGCGTGGTTAAGATACAAACTGTCGGTTAGGCGGATGGTGTATTTAGCGTCTTTATGCGACGATACGAATTCCTTCTTGAGCGGAATGATGGCCGGCACAAACTGGTTCTCGTCTATTTTGATGCGGTGTGCGGCATCTCTTTTCTTCTTAATAAGATCTACACGCAGCGCTTTCTTGTCGATGGCATCTTCATAGAAATTGATATACGCCGGAAGTCCTGATTCGTGGAATAGCAATTCTTCTATCGTGATATTCTTCTTGTCGGTATTCTTTAGCCAAGTTACGTACTTGCTTATCTTGTCGGTCAGTCCGAAGCGTCCTTCATCGTAGAGCTTCATAACGGCGAGCAGGGTTCCTGCTACCTTACTAACAGAAGCCAAGTCGAACATATCGTTCTCTTTAATTTCGCGCTGAGATGAGTAAGTAAACGTGCCGAAGCATTTATTATAGATGGGATATCCTTCTTTCAGTATCAGGATATGGCATCCGGGATATGCTTTTGCCTGTATGCCTTCTTTGGCTATGTCGTCTATCTGACTCAGTGTCTTAGAACTCATGCCGAAGTCTTCGGGAGTGTAAGAGTATGGGTGATCGGGGTCGATGGTGATTCCGGTTCCGCTTTTCCATCTGCCACCTATGTCTACAGATAGGCGTCCGTCTACCTTGTCTTTTCCGGTCATCACATCTGCTACGTAGCGCTGTAGCGGTTCGGTATCAGCGTGTGCCAAAACTATGGCAGAGGCATTGTTCAGTACCGACTCGGCTTTAGTCAGTGGAGCTTGCATGGCAAAGTGGACTATGGCAACCGGTTTATCCTTAGCCAACTCGTCTATCAAAGGCAAGTATTGGCTATAGTCTTTCTGATGTATTGATACGATGACCTGCTGCACAGGGCGCAGTCTCTCTCTTATCCAGTTGATAGAGTCAGGATTAGCGTGTATCCACGAAACGGGAATCGACTCTTTAAGCTGGTGATAGAACGGATATGCCTGCGACAGCGACGGAGAGATACTCAGCAATACATTGCCCGAAAGTGTAGCGTTTAGCGGAAGCATCTCGGCAGAATCTTTCAGTACGGTTACAGCCGCCCGGTCAAGTTCTTCAGACAGCAGTGCCGCTTCTGGTGTGCAGATGCGTTCGGCTATCCCGGTTTCATTTATGATAGGTGTAGTGCTTAGTCCCAAAGCATACTTGTAGGTAAGCACTTTACGGCATTTGTCTTCTATCAACTTTTCGCTGATTCGTTTGTCTTTTATGGCCTGCATTACAGAAGCCATCGCCTTTTTCAGGTTTCTGGGTACCAGCAGTACGTCGTTTCCTGCCAACAGAGCATCAGCGCACACGCTTTCAGAGTGTGATGCGATACCTTTCATTTCGAGAGCGTCGGTAAATACCAATCCTCCGAACTGCAATTCCTGGCACAGTGTATTCGATATGATACTCTGTGATACTGACGCCGGATGGTCGCTCAACTCCGGCACGTGCAAATGTCCTACCATGACTCCGGCAACTCCGGCTTCTATCCCTTTTCTGAAAGGAGGCAATTCGATAGAATCAAGACGCTCTTTGTTGAACTTCAGTGTAGGCAAAGCTTTGTGAGAGTCTACGTTGGTATCTCCGTGTCCGGGGAAGTGTTTGCATACAGCCATCACCCCTCCGTCTTGCAGGCCCTTAACGTAAGCTGCCACCTTTCGTCCTACTTCTTGAGGATTGCTACCGAAAGAGCGCACGTTGATAACGGGGTTCTCCGGATTATTGTCGATGTCTGTTACAGGAGCGAAGTTGACTTGTACTCCTATCTCCTTTAATTCGCGTGCGGTTTCTCTGCCGTATTTGTAAATTAGAGAATCATTGCTTATGCATCCCAATACCCTGTTCTTCGGGAACACAGGCATATCCTTGAGGCGCATAGACAATCCCCATTCGCCATCGAAAGTAATCATCAGCGGAATGCGGCTCCATTTCTGTGCAAGGTTGGTTATCTGTACCTGTTTCTCAGCCTGACCCGATGAGAACAGTAGTCCTCCTATGCCATAATCTTTTATGGCAGATTGTATCTGGTCTTTGTTGCGTTGAAGTACAGACGGTTCTACGGTATGTATAAACAATTGTCCGATGCGCTGCTTCAGCGTCATCTGCTTCAATTGTGAGTCTACCCATTGACGGCACGCCACCGTATCTGTTATATGACTCAATATTCCGTCCTTGACTTGGTGTGCTGCATATAGAGTAGAGGAGGCGAGCAAGTACACGCATAACGATGCCAGCAGGCACAAGCATACAGATGCCAGTCGCTTTATCCTCTTTATGATATCTCTGTTATAAGTCATTCTTGTCAGCTATTAATTCTTTGTTAGTTTCAGGATTATTTTTCCTACAAACGCCCCGTTCTTTCCCATTTGCTGCATTGGAACTTCCTCGCCATCCAGGTTCTTGATGAATTTAGGCTCTGTGAAGTAGGTGTGCGAATGTCCTCCTATCACTACATCTATGTTGTTGGTGTTTTCTATTAGCTCAATGTCAGAGTAGTGGCTGTCTGTTCTGCATCCTAAGTGCGACAGGCAGATAACGACATCGCAATGCTCGTTGTTTCGTAAGAAGTTGGCAACTCGCTGCGCTTCTGATACTGGGTCCTTGAATTTCACGTTGCCGTAACAATGTGTGGCTACAAGGCCTTCCAACTGTGCTCCCAGTCCGAAGATGCCGACTTTAACCCCGTCTTTTTTCAGAACGATGTAGTCTTTTACCAGTCCTTCGAGTACCGTTCCGGTTACGTCATAGTTAGAGCATACTATCGGGAAATTAGCCATCTTGAACAGACGAGCCATATTATCGAGTCCGAAGTCAAACTCATGGTTTCCTATGGTTGCAGCGTCATAGCCAATAGCGTTCATCATTTTCACTTCAACCTCTCCTTTATACATATTATAATAAGGAGTACCCTGTGAAAAGTCGCCTGCGTCCAGCATCAGCAAGTCTTTATGTTCCTTGCGCTGTTGCTTCATGAAAGTGGCTCGGCGCACCGTTCCTGCTTTACCCGCCATTAGCGTATCCTGATATTCGCTGGCGAAAGGTTCTATTCTGCTGTGGGTATCGTTAGTGTGATATATATACAGCTCTTTTCCCGATTGAGAAAAAGCCGGTAATGCGATAATAGCCAGAGCGAATACTGTGGCTTTGATTTTTCGTATGATAGACAGTTTTGTCATGGTCGTTTTTATTTGATTATACGTATACGTCCTTCTACACTCGAGTTGATGAACTTACCTTTAGCCTGGCAGTCGCGCACGTAGTCTATGAATAAGTCGCGCAGTACGGCATCCGATGGTGTAGTCTTCGACTCAGCCTTCTTGAACGCTTCAAGCTTATCGTTGCCTTCCGCTAAGTAGTCGATGGTGGCCACCTGATAAGACTTGGCCGGGTCGATTGCCTTTCCGTTTACAGTAGCTTTCAGCAGCTTTCCGTCTTGAGTTATTTCAAGGTTGGCGCCGCTTAAGCCTTCACCGTGAACCGCCGCTATCTGTTGGAATAATTCCGTCAGTACGTCGCCTTTCATGGTAACTATGGCCAGAGCGTTTTGGAACGGAGATATTTCATATATGTTTCCTACGGTGATTTCTCCCTTGTTGAGTATGTTTCGTATACCTCCAATATTCATCACGCCTACGTCGGGCATTACGCTTGTCTTTTGCTGCGCACAGCTTCTAAGCAAGTCGGCTATCAAGTTAGATAGTGGAGACTCCGGACGGTATGATGTCAACTTGGCTGCCGAGTAGCCGATAACCGGAGTCATAATGCTATCTATTTTAGCTTTATATGGTGCCAAAGTCGCTTCCGCATTAGCATCGGGATGCTTGTCGTACACATCGGTTATGGGGACTCTTCCACCTTCTACTGATACTATGGTATATCCGGATTGACAAGACTGTAAAATAACTGCTCCGGTTAAGGCAGTATAGACTAATATCTTTCTTAAATTCATGTGTTAGATACTTTTTTCAGCTCAAATATATGGAAAAATGTAAAAACAGCCAATACTTATAACATTTTTAAAAAGAAACATTTGGGTATCTCGCAAAAACTCACTTACTTTGCACCGCTTTCGCGCAATCGCTGTCAAAGAAGAGTTACTTGATATGTTGCGTTGTAACGATAAACAATTTAATTTTAAAAGAAAAAATGGATTTAATTAAAATTGCAGAAGAAGCATTTGCTACCGGAAAACAGCATCCTTCTTTCAAAGCAGGTGACACAGTAACAGTAGCATACCGTATCGTTGAAGGTTCCAAGGAACGTGTACAGTTGTACCGTGGTGTGGTAATCAAGATCTCTGGTCACGGTGACAAGAAACGTTTCACAGTTCGTAAGATGTCTGGAACAGTAGGTGTAGAACGTATCTTCCCTATCGAATCACCGGCAATCGACAGCATCACTGTCAACAAAGTTGGTAAAGTACGTCGTGCTAAATTGTACTACTTGCGTGCTCTTACTGGTAAGAAAGCTAGAATTCAGGAAAAGCGCGTAAACCTGTAATACTGAATTTGGAAATTCCTTACATATAAAAATCCGGTTCTCATAATATACCTTGAGAACCGGATTTTTATTTTTATGTATTCCTTTCTTATAAGGAATGAATTCCTGTTGCGAAAGGAATCTATTCCTTATAAGAAAGGAATATTAATTTGTTGCGGTGGATTTTTGTTTTCATGCGGCAGGATATTATTCTCTTGTGGCAGAATTTGATTTCCTTGCAACAGATTCTTATTTCCTTGCAACGGAATTTATTATATCCGTGATGTTTTTTGGAAATTTATCTGTCTACGGTCCATGTGCATGCAAACCGCTCGTTGATTTCGTAATATAACAAATGCTCTTTCGGGGTTAGTGTTCCGCCTTCTGATACGGTGAACCATTCGTCTTTATATGGCGTGAACGGGTGTACGGTTATATCGCGACTGAAATCCACCCCTTCTTTATTCATTACTTTATATACTGTTTCCTTGGCTGTCCAGCAGAGGAGTAGCTTCTCTATTGCATCTTCTGTGATAGGTGATGAGCACCAATCTGTTTCTTCTTTCGAGAGAAAACGGTTCTGTATTCTTCGTACACGGTCGGACCGGTATTCTATGTCGATGCCGATTTCAGCCGATGGGCAGATACCTATGGCGATATAGCCTTGTGTGTGAGATATGGTGATATATGTGTTGGTATCTGGAAGGAAAGGCTTGCCGCTATCATGATGACCGATGGATGTTTCCTTGCCGTAGAGTTCGTGCAGTAAGACACGTGTGGCTATATATTCTAATTTACGAGTTTCTGATTTGAAGCTCTGTAGCTCTTCATCGTACGGATATGGGGATATAAGACGAGAACGGAACCATTCGAATGGTTCCGTTACTTGCCAAATGCCGAAAACGGCATCTTGCTGTATCCATTTTTTTAATAGGGGCATGAATTGACGGGCTTATTAATCGTTTTTGTCGTCGTCTTTCTCAGTCTTTTCTTCTATGGTGACTTTTACCTTAACGATGCGTCGGGCATCCATCTCAAGTACTTCGAACTTATATTGCTGGAAAGTTATTACCTCATGCAAACTCGGGAATTCTCCTTTTATTTCGAGCAGCAGTCCTGCTAAAGTATCGGCATCGCCAGAAACATCATTGAATTCATCGGCATCTATATCGAGTACTTTGTAGAAATCGGACAGCAAGGTTTTTCCTTCGAATACGTATACGTTTTCTGCTATCTTGGTATATGTACGTTCTTCTTCGTCGTACTCATCGTTTATTTCTCCAACAATTTCTTCTATGATATCTTCCATGGTAACAAGTCCGGATGTGCCGCCGAATTCATCTACAACGATGGCGATATGTATCTTGTTGGCCTGGAAATCCTTCAGAAGGTCGTCTATCATCTTAGTCTCTGGTACGAAGAAAGCCGGACGAATAAGGTTCTGCCATTTAAAATCGGGCTTCTTGTCGAGGTATGGCAGCAAGTCCTTGATGTAGAGAATACCTTTTATATTGTCTCTCGACTCTTCGTATACTGGGATGCGCGAGTAAGCGTTCTCTACGATACACTTCAACACATCGGGGAAACTGGTGTTTATTTCCAAATCGAGCATGTCGAGACGAGGGGTCATTACCTCCTTCGCTGTTTCTTCTCCGAATCGGATAATGCCTTCAAGCATATTGCTTTCTTCTGTCAGTTCGTTCTTGTCTGTCAGTTCAAGAGCCTGCGATAATTCATCGACCGAGATGTTGTTGGCGGCTTTTTTCTTTTCCGCCAATTTATTGATAATTACCGATGAATGTACAAGTAAGTTTGATACAGGTCGGAAGAAGCTTCGTAAGCGATAGATGACCGGTGCGGCCTTTCTGCAGAATCTCAACACGTTTTGTGCCGAATAAATTTTAGGCAAGATTTCGCCGAACAGTAGCAGTAAGAATGTAAGCAATACTGTTATGACGATAAATTCGAGTATTTTCGCCTGTCCGAAATCTACTATGCTCGCAAAGAAGTAGTTGCACAGCATAATGATAGTTACGTTGACGAAATTATTAGAGATCAGAATCGTAGCCAATAGATGCTCAGAATCGTCGAGCAGTTCTTTTATGCGCTTGTCAGACGGGTGTTCTTCCTCGTCAATTTTGCTCAAGTCGGCTGGAGAGAGCGAAAAGAACGCTATCTCTGAAGCAGAGACGAAGCCAGAACAATATAATAAAACACATGCCAGAAGAATGGCTATTATTGCTCCAACGGATGGGGCGTTAACGGTTACACCGTTACAAAGTTCCTGTAAATAGGATAAATACGAATCAGGGTCCAATGAATGAATATTTAGTTAAACTTCTATGTATAATCTATAAAATGCGTCTTCGCTTATGACATTAAAACGGCAAGTCATTGTTTGGTGCAGCTGCTTGAGCGGGCTGTGTAGCTGTAGGCTGTGCTGCAGGTTGCTGCTGTACGCTTGCTGCTGGTTGTGCCTGGGCGGCTGGCTGTGCGCTTCTTGGAGTAAGCATTTCCATATTGTCGGCGAATATTTCGTAGACATAACGCTTAACGCCGTTCTGATCGTCGTACGAACGCGAACGTATTTTACCTTCGATGTACAGCTTGTCGCCTTTGTGCACATACTTTTCGGCTGTTTCAGCCAATCCGCGCCATAATACGATGTTATGCCACTCTGTACGTTCGGGCACTTGTGTGCCGTTGGCCAATTTGTAACCTCTTTCGGTTGTGGCTAACGTAAAAGCAGCTACAGCTACATGGTTATCCAGATATCTTACTTCGGGGTCTTTGCCAACATTACCTATTAATTGTACTTTATTCAGTGACATAACTAATTGATTTTAATGATTTGGTTTCAAAATTATAGAAAAAAAACGAGATACCAAGCGTGATGCTTGAAATTTGTGGAAATCTTCTTCGCTAATCAGCTTTAAATCATTGCCTGAGGTGACGTTTGCTTATATTATATATATGTGTATCATTGTGTGTATGCATATGTTAAGTCGTCATTTTACAATGGATAAAGCGTAAATGTCTGCATCGGGCATATTGTGGTAGCGCACATTGTGTCAACTAACGTACAAAAATAACGGTTACGTTGGAATACAGAGCACTTTTTCAAAAAAATATCTGGTATAAATTTCTATAAGAGCGAGAAAAGCTATATATTTGCAGTCCAAAAAATTAAGATAACGTATAAATTAATTATTAACGAAATGACTAAAGCAGATATTGTAAACGAAATTACAAAAAGCACAGGAATTGACAAGCAAAGCGTTGCCGCTACATTGGAAGCGTTTATGGAAACAGTGAAAGAATCATTGTCAAACGAAGAAAATGTATATCTTCGTGGTTTTGGAAGTTTCATTGTGAAGAAAAGGGCTCAAAAAACCGCTCGAAACATTTCGAAAAATACTACTATTATAATTCCGGAACACAATATTCCGGCATTTAAGCCAGCGAAAACTTTTACTCTTTCAGTAAAGAAATAATTAATATTTTTAGTACT